>Ga0214921_10000107_pt1 | contig 157107 bp, 157 predicted proteins | sample LL1505_MetaG_FD_177992 | JGI IMG/M metagenome (GOLD analysis project Ga0214921, IMG submission 177992) | Freshwater microbial communities from Lake Lanier, Atlanta, Georgia, United States - LL-1505 | ecosystem: Environmental > Aquatic > Freshwater > Lake | place: USA: Georgia | collected... | reverse complement strand
ATCATCCCATCTCTCAAACTCTTCTTGGTCACTTTCACCCTCTTCATAACTCCTTTATTCCTATTTAATCCTTTCCCTCACTCCTTTTTCCCTCTTCCTATTTCCCTCTCTCTTCTTTCTTTCTTATTTCATTCTAATATCCTAATAATAAAACTATAAAAACAATTATTTCTACATATAGAAACATAAACCCATAAAAAATATAAAACTAATAAAACAAACAAATTTTTTATTGCATCCAGCGAAAATATGATCTTATAATCTAATTCCGATTATCAATAAAATGCAAAGGAGTAATATACTTAACAATCCAAGCACCTAAAATAAACCACATAGCATAAATGCTATTGCCACCATTATAAATAGCCCAACGAAACGCCTGACAATGAATCGCTGGTACTAAAAATGGCGACATAAAGAAACCTGTTATTGTACTTGGTGTGCAAAAGTATAGATATAGATAAACGCACACATAATGTATCAATATCCATAATATATAAATTCCAAATACCTTTCCTGTGTAATATATATTTTCTTTTACCAAATCGGTTATCATGTTTATAATCATGACATTATGAAACAAAAATAATATTCAATTTTTTAGACCATTTATGATAATAAAAAATTGAACAACAAAAGTTTATAAATCATCTTATGCAACTATACCAAATGCAGTATATTCAAATATTTGTATACAATACCAACTATTTACATGCAAATAATAACTATCCTATGTTATTATTTCATACAGAACAAGAATTGATAGAATTTTTAGATGGGTTACAATACGAAACAAACCGCGAAACCCTTAAAGATAAATCATATTTTGTAATTAATAACCCACATTTGTTACCCCAAAAAACGATAAAAACACATAATAAACTAAACATAGGCTATCCTATTAACACCAATATTAAATTACTTCAAAACTCCAAAATCAATAATAATTGTCAAAATACAGGGTTTTTTGAATATATACAAACAATAGTCTAATAATTACACTGCTATGCTATCAATGTACTCCAACTGCTGAATACTAATATCAGGTAAAATGGGATGTGCTTCCCATAAATATCTACAAAATGCCCATTGAAATGAATAAGATTCCGGATAACTAGAAGTATATTTTTCTTTTATAACGCTGTTAATTTTATCAGGTAATAGATAATGTAGGGTAGCAGGTAATACATAAGAAAGTTGTGCATTAGATGAAAATGGATTTTTCGATTTTTTCTCAATAAACACATGCTCATCTGTCGGTATATATTTTACTAAATCAGCAAACAATGGCGGATAATGATAATTATACTTCCATTTCCAATCTACACATTCATTCGTATAATAAGTAAAAACCCATTCTAAACCCTCAAGATAATTAGTACATATATTTTTTACATCATCTCCGCTAGAATGGAATAATGTCTTATAGTACCTATTTTCCCAATAAGGCTCCTCAGGACAAATATACTTTTCTTCTGCGCGATAAATAATAGGAGCGTTCTTTAATACTTCCTGTTTCTCTTCATTAGTAGTTTCAGGATAAGTTCTCTTATCAAAATTATCGCGAACAAAATATTCATTCACTAAAAATCTATATTCTAATTTGGCAACTTCATAGATGAATATCTTCACGTGTTTCCAAATAATCTCGTTCGAATTAGAAATAAAAAAACGCCCACTATGACTACCTATACATTTACGATAAATATCTAATAATGCTGTAATACCATGTGTTCGAATATTCATAGCAGGAAAATGCGGTAAAAAATCATTTCCTAATAAAAAACACATGAAAACATAATCTACGGTTCTCCGTAAATCTGGTTCATGATATTTACAAGCCATCTCTGCATTAATACATGAAGCTAAATGCTTAATGTCTAAGAAATGGGGTTCGTCATCTTTACTATGCACATCCACCGGTATCGAACTTTTCAAAAACTCTGGTGCCTCTCTAAAAATGAAAATATCTGTACAGTATTTAAGATGAAAAATAGATAACATAATAAGGTCTGAATCTAGACCATAAACCGCGATTTTTCTCGATTTCGTAGTATTTCGAATATATTGAAATAGTTTATGTTCTCCTTCACCAGGTTCATCTGAACAAGAAGTAATAATTCGGTCTATATTATACTTTTTCTCTGAACCAATAAAGTGTTTATTTATTGCATTGCATAATTTCGTCATAAACTGTGTTCCAGGAGTAATCGCAGAAGTATTCCATTGATTTTTATTATTTTCTATTTTTGTCATAAATTGCGCTTTATAACGTCTCGTTCGTTGTTGTTCCATCTTAGCAAAAGGCGCAACACCATCAAACGCTATATATACTAAGTCCCTTGGTTTTATCATTTTAATATAAGCTTCTATTTTCAAAATAACAAGTTGAATCACACTTTTTTCGAAATCGATTAATTTTGAATAATCCTTCTCAAGTGTATGAACAGCGTCATAAATAATCGAATTACAATCCATATACAATTCATCAAATTGAAATCCGGGTAATCGATAAAAGAAAGATAATGTACGAATAATATTAGGATAATTTCTAATAATATGCGAAAAGTAGCTTGGTATTCCCATCTGAGATGCTGTCTATTATATAAACCAATCAATGTTTATATTATTTTGTATAACGTTTAAGGCCTATCGGTGGATAACCGAAGGTTAGCCAAATAGCTAATAAATATTATCTACCGATAGACCTTAATGTCTATCAGTCGATAAATACATTTATCGACTGAAAACATATAGAGAAATCCACATTTTTGTAGCCGTTTGGCTACAAAAACACGGATAGCCCTTAACAATATCAGTATAGTAGTACTATTATTAGAATTGCATATTATTATTTAAAACACTGTTTATTATAAAATTTTGAGTTTATTTATAAATAGTTATTGTATACCCTATGAATAGAAAAAAAGAAAAGATAAGTATTTCACAAAAACCCCCAGATTTAGATATGACAGCATTTATAGAAGAAAAAATAGACTATTTACAAGAAATTATAAGGAAAACAATTCTTTCTATCAAAATGAATAACCAAATTAATATATTTAGCAATAATGATACAATTTTATGTATTTCAGTATTGACTGATCTCTATGAAAAAACGAATGAAATAACAATAAAATTATCATTGGTAACAACACCGACGGACACCGATATTATAATAGACTCCCTACAAAAGATAATAGATAAAATATCGATGATTATATGCGGGTTTGGTACAAAAAATATAGAAGACTTATTATTTATAAGTTTTGGTTCAGAATATAAAAATATGAAGATAGAAGACCCAATTATTGCATCAAAGTATGATATTATCAAACAATTATTTAATCCAATTGGTTATAAAATCGTTCATTGGAAACAAACGAAACAGTCAAGTTCTCAAAATACTGTTATATGTTGCGATAAAGTAACCGAAACAAGTGTGTCAATCGAAGACGCCAACATGTTTGAATGCTATGATTCAGAGACAAGTGCCGATAATTTTTATCAGAAAGTATATGGATTAAGAATCGTGATTCAAAATGAAAAATTAAGAAAAACGCTAGTAGTAAATGGCATTTTATACGATATTCACACTGATTGTTTTAGCAATAAATATATTACTGAACGAAAGCATAATATCAAGACTATCATAAATGATATTAGCAGTAACGAAGAAGACCTATTAAACCGAATGTTAGAAACGATGACTATCAAAGATTTTCTTATATTCGGAAACAATGATATGAAAAAGAAGATTTTTGCAATATGTACAGAAGTCAGCCGAATAAAGCAAACGAAGCTAGATAAAATTATAACCAAATTTTTAGAAATGGAGCCATATATGCAAAGAGATATGTTAATCAATCTATTACTATATGATAAAGACAATGAAGTGCAATATATTTGTTATTTGTTATATGAACTTATTGATGTAAAATCGCATAATTCAAACGATTCATTTACGATATACGATAGCTTACCATGGAAGTTAAAAACACATTTCAAAGATGTCATTAAAAGCACTGTAAAATACACAAATGATATGATACAAAAATATGATATTCATAAAATATCATTAGAACAACAAATATATGCACTCAAAGTCAATGAAACAGTAAAAGAAAAGGCTATGGTAAAACTAAAAGAACTAAAAGGAAAACAAGACGATAGTGGTAGTAAAGCGAAACAGTATTTAGAAGGACTCGTAAGAATACCTTTTGGTGTATATAGAGAAGAACCTATACTGAAAAAAATCAAAGACTTGAATGCGTGTTTTCATAAGACATTACATAATATTTCGCAAATATTCCCTGAATTGAAACTAAACAAGAAAGAAAAATACACAAATTTGGAAATGAACAGAATTCTATCTATACTTTTAAATTATATTCGAGGAAACATTCTAAATCTAATAGAAACTACATGTAACGATAGCCACCTAAAACAAATAAATAAAATAATTCAATATATTAATGTTATTCACAAAGCAAGAAAGGTTCCCAAAATAACAATAACAAACCAAACAAAACCTAGACAAATTTCGAAAATAATGACTTTTGCTAACAAAAATAAATTAGATGCAAATGCGGATTTATATGATTTCATTTGTAATAAAAAACCAATATCATTAACTACTTCTATAACAGAAGTAACAACACTAGCATCGAACATCAATACGGTAGAATCGACAATGAAAGAAATCAGTAATATTTTAGATGAATCCATATATGGTCATAATCACGCGAAAAATCAAATTATGAAAATAATAGGTCAATGGATGAATGGGGAACAAACCGGTTATTGTTTCGGTTTCGAAGGTTCTCCAGGAGTGGGTAAAACATCGTTGGCAAAGAAAGGTTTATCAAAATGTCTCATAGATGAAACTGGTGTATCTAGACCATTTTCTTTTATCGCTTTAGGTGGCTCATGTAATGGTTCGTCATTAGAAGGACATGGTTATACCTACGTAAATTCAACATGGGGTAGAATTATCGACATATTAATGGAATCAAAATGCATGAACCCCATTATTTATATTGATGAGCTAGATAAAGTCAGCAAAACCGAAAACGGTAAAGAGATTATAGGAATATTTACACATCTAATCGACCAAACACAAAACGATGCTTTCCAAGACAAATATTTTAGTGGAATCGACATAGACTTATCCAAGGCACTCTTCATTTTCTCATATAATGACCCAGAACAAATCGACAAAATATTACTTGACCGAATTCATAGAATCAAATTCGAGAACCTATCCGTAGATGATAAAAAAACTATTGTTAATAATTATATTTTACCAGAAATCAATAAAAAGATGGGATTCGAGAACATTGTACAAATATCAGACGAAATAATAGAATACATCATAGTGAATTACACGATGGAACCTGGCGTACGAAAGTTAAAAGAAATATTATTCGATTTGTACGGTGAAATCAATTTAGAAATATTAAAAATAGACGGTCAAATAAACACCGACTTCGAAATTCCAGTAAAAGTAACTAAAGAGAACCTCGAAAACAAATACATAAAAAAATATAATAAAATACACATAAATAAAATACATAAAAATCCAGATATAGGTATTATCAATGGTTTATGGGCGAACTCTCTCGGGTCTGGTGGAATCATACCTATACAAACTCTTTTTTATCCCTCTTCAACATTCTTAGACCTTCAATTAACTGGACTACAAGGTGATGTTATGAAAGAGAGTATGAATGTAGCAAAATCATTAGCATGGAATCTTACGGACAATGAAAAAAAAAGTGAATTACTCAAACATTTTGAATTAACAAAGTGTCAAGGATTACATATCCATTGCCCAGAAGGCGCAGTAGCTAAGGACGGCCCTTCTGCAGGTGCAGCAATTACTACGGCAATATATAGTCTATTTAATAAGATACCAATAAAAAATGATATAGCCATAACGGGTGAAATCAATTTAAAAGGTGAAGTTACTGCTATAGGTGGGTTGGAATTAAAAATTAACGGTGGAATCCGAGCAGGAATTCGAACATTTTTATATCCAATATCAAATAGTCGCGATTTTTTAAATTGGAAACAAACATATAAACCAAACGGAAATCTGATTATGCCCGAATTTATCGAAATTTCAACAATACAAGACGTTTTCAAGTATGTATTCTCGTGAAAAAACAAATATCTTCCTATATTATAATTAGAATCATGGAATTTAGTGTATTATCATTCTTTTATTTATTTATTGTATTAGCACCTTTCATTATTATATGTTCAATAACCTTGATATCATTATTTAATGCTGACTTTAAAGGGCTATGTTTTTTAGCTGGATTATCCATTACTATGACAATAGCGTATGCGTTAGGTGTATTAGGTAAAAGTTTATTCCAGATACCTATCGACAGAGATGCAGCATGTAACGCAACGATAATGTCTTTCGGTGGAAGCGATTCTTATCTTCCGATGGGACAGGTAATTATATCATATACATTCTGGTACTTCATTTATTGTATTATTGTAAATGGATTCGTTATTGGAAATATCGGAATGATAATATTTTTCAGTATTCTCACATTGAGTGATATGGCATGGAACAAATATAACAATTGTTTTCCATTACAAAGCATTCTTGTAGCGTTAATAGTGGGTGCTGGTTTGGGACTAGCTGCTGGAGCAGCAATTGATGCAATTAGTGACCGAAAATATTTATATTTTTTTAATGGCATTACTGGTAAATCTTCAGCAATCGATTCATGCTCGGCGCCTTCTAAACAAAAATTCAAATGTAATGTTACACAAGGCGGTATAATACCATAAGGTCTATCGGTAGATAATATTTATTAGCCATTTGGCTAACCTTCGGTTATCGACCTCTGACCCATATGCTATGAAAAAGAATGAAAGGAACGAAGGATAAATATATTTATCCACCAAAAGACAATAATCCATAATAATTATACGATTATAATTATTATAATCTATTGTTCAAAATTTTGTAGATTCAGCAATATCCATTTTTTAAACAATTGTAGAATTCTCATCTTATACATATCTGTAGCAATAGCAGATACATTATTACTCTTTTGTTGAAATGCAGAAACAAAGTATTGTATAATATTCGTCGTATTCGCTTTAGAGTACTTATCGTCTAAATCTTCTTTCAGGAATACAGGAACACCTTTTCTTTTATTTACTTCATTATGGAATTGAAATAATACATCTTTCAAATCTTGCTTACATTTGATAGAATTCAGTTGAATTCGTCGCATATATTCAGTAGCATGTTGTGCGCAAATCGGGCAAGGCAATACATTACATATAGCTAAAATATTATTAAATAATTCTACTCTTATTTGACCAAATCTATCTTCCTTTACTTTTTCCGCCAATGTATGAAATAAAAACCAAGTAGGTTCTCCCCACGTCATTTTTTTAGGCTGATTTATATTTGGCGTTTCTATAGCAATATTTTCTTGTACCGTTTTTTTCGGTAAAATAGGGGGTTTCGACATAATAAGCATGGACGGAATTCGTTTGCCATTATTTGAACCACTAAACGTATTACTAAATTGCATATTCATTTGATACTGATATATATAAGTGGCAAAAAATATAATCCTAAATTACCAAAATAATATAAAAATATATAATATATAAATTATATCATGGAAACAAAAGACCAATTGGTAAAGACAATAAAAGAATGGGTAAAAACAGATAATGAAATTCGTTCTCTACAAAAAGAAGTGAATGTTCGAAAAACCGATAAAAAGAAACTATCAGAAACATTGATTGAAATCATGAAGAAGAATGAAATCGATTGTTTTGATATCAAAGACGGTCAAATTTGCTATACGAAAAAAAACGTCAAACAGCCTATTACTAAAAAGGTATTATTATCCATATTAACCAAATATTTCAGCGGCAATGCATTAAAGGCAAACGAATTAAATGAATTTATATTAGAAAACCGAGAAGAAATTGTTAGCGAAAATATTGTTCTTAAACCATTATCTAAATAATGTATCAATTTATTCCTAATTCCGGTATAGTAAATCGTCCGTTGCATTTTTCATATTTAGCTACAATTCTAGGGTTTTGTTTGCCTTCCATAATATCTTCAGTATTATACACATTATGGAATGCATCAATATAATAAACAATTCCGCATATTTCTTCTGCTACTACTTCCACCTTTTGTGTAGAAACACTATTTCCATCACATACTTGAGCTAGGCCATGTGGAGTCCCTTTTGCATGTGTTCCGCAAAACTCGCATCCATCTTTACGACGGCGAGTACATTGTTCTCCACTCGCGCGTTTTGCTGAGCATCGGTTCATTTGCGGAATCGAATTTTTAATACGCTTACGCTTCACCAAATCGTCTTTTATAAGCGAAAGACGTGTATAATCATATACGAATTCAATAAGTTCATTTTTAGAATTATCGTCAAAATCAAGTCCTTTAATTTTATCACGAATACTATCCTTGAATGAAGTAATGTACGTTTCAATCTTCTTGTTTAATCTTTTCTCCATTTCTTATAATAATACTAATTGCTATAGTATTATTATTGTGATTTTTATATTTAATTCAATTTTCTATACAATAATTACAAAGAATATAGATAGAATCATCAATATATTTATCAAATGCGGAAAGCATTATGTTTATTAACAAAATCCCCAAATAAAGTTTGGATTGATTTCTTAAATTCATTTACAGAATACGATATATTTATTGTTATTGATGATAATTCTGTTTCTTATATTGAAATGTTCGATTTATCTTCAAATATAAAAATAATCCAAATAGACAATAATGTTTGTTATCATAAACAATATACTAATTGCAATTCAGCAGTAGGTTTTTCTGATGTTATTTCATGGGATAAAGCATTATATATTATGTCCGAAATATACGTTGAATATGATAATATATGGTTTATAGAAGACGACGTGTTTATACACTCCGAAAATACACTTTTAAACATAGATAAACAGGAACAATATAATAATGCCGATTTTTTATCAGCAACAAACGATATTATTGTTCATAATGACCAAGATAAATGGAATGAATGGTGGAACCATTGGGTAAATATATATGATAAAATTGATTTACCATGGTCACATAGTATGGTGTGTGCTTGTCGTGTATCGAGAAAACTAATCGATAAAATAATAGAATACAAAAACAAAAAAAAACATTTATTTTTTATTGAAGCCATGTTCAATACGATTTCTTTACAAAACGGATTTATAATTAAGAATCCTATCGAGTTATCTAATATCCATTGGAGAACACCTTGGAATAAAGATGAAATAGATACAACGAAACTATACCACCCGATAAAAAATATAGAAGACCACGAATATATTAGAAAGAAAACCTAATGTTTCCTCTCGATAAGCTTCGCTTATCTACTGATAGACCTTATTACCCTAAAACATATCCTCCACTTTCTTGAATACATCTCTTGCTTCAAGACAAGCTATTCTCAAATGTTGTTGAGCCATGCGCTTATCACCAGATTCAGCATAAGCCAAGCGAATGGTACTATCTGGACTATGTGGATGAAATTTCTTGAAACCACAGTAACTAAATATTTTTTCTCCTAAATAGTATTTTTCATAAAGAACATATTCAATCACCTTACCAATCGTATAATCTTCATTTTCCAACGTAATATCAAAACAATTATCCATCGTAGTTTCGCTATTTGTAATCGGCACTTGGTCAGAGTCAATTGCCTGAATTAAATCAACGAATTTATTCTGTAAAATAGAACACGCCTTTTTAACGATTTCTCTGTTTTCATACTGTCCGATAGTTTGTATTACAAAATCGAAACTATTTTCAATAAAATGTCTTTGTGAATCAAGAATATAAAAGTTACGTTTTTGAAACTCAATTTCTTCTTTCGTTAATCCTTCACTTGCCAATTTTCCTTCTTGTTCTTCCCATATTTGGTCGATTTTTGGTATATCCGGTGTATTACCGTACGCACATTTCGATACAACATTAAACATACTATTATCCTTAGCACAATGTACAGAAAATTCACATGTTAGTTTAATTTGTTCTCCCGGAATAGAATCTCCAATACGCGGTCTAAGCCTACAGAAATCGATAAATGTTCCTGTCTGTGCAAAGGGTGGAAATATTTTATGTACTTCGGCTTCTGTTGCATACGCACCCGTTTCTTTATTCCGAATTCTAAAATCTTTCGTAGTAACAATTATCATATTTTCAGTATCATTAGATACATCTAATTCCAGTATATATTTCCCTGGTAAAACGGTCGTATCTTTTTCACAAATAGGAATACAACTCAATCGGTGTTTCAAAATCTCATTATGTAATCGAGTAGTATTTACATGAATAGTACATTGATTATCATTATACGTTTCTGTGTAAAATGTTGTGGTTGGTATATCTGATAAAATGGTACGTCTAATTGCATTTGCTAAACTGACATTGATGCTATTCAATGTAAATCTGGTTTCATCTCTATCATCAATAATCTTGGCAAGTTGTGGATTCATTCTTAATTATATAATAACGTCGTATTTTTATATATGTATTGTTCTAATTATAGTTTCAATTTTTTGTTTGATTACATATCATCCAAATCATACATTTCCAGTATATGATAATTTATAAACCTACAACGCTGAATTGGCGATAATAATCCCCATAAAATTCTTGTTTTACGAAGAATATTATTATTCATGTCTCTATGATAATTAATAAATATATGATGGAGCAGGTCAGATTCGTCCATTTTATGTATGTAAAAACTACGTCGGAAAATGTTCTCGAATTTAACGTCAATATCGAAAACTGGATATTTCTTATTATTACAGAATTTAATCAAGTCGTGTAACAAAATATATTCATTATACAATGTCATATAATTCATATCTACAAAATCAAGGTCAGATGTAAAGCTACGAATATCAAGTAATAATTCTTTGGGTTGTGGTAAATAAGTATAGGGTATAACATGATTTATAATGATATCATCCGGTAAGTAACGTGCAAGCATAATATAATAAACTTTAACTGGTTTTATTATATTGTTATATTGTTATATTATTATATTGTTTTACCTTCTTTCACTAGACAAAATATATTATCTAGTGAAAGAAATTGGACTTTCTACTGGTTTTTCTTAAAAGGCTACGAATCCACCTCTCACCCATATGCTTTTGGTGGATAAATATATTTATCGACCGATAGCCCTTAAAACATTAGGAAAAAAGAGTTAGCGCAATAAATACGAACATTAATATAAAAGGTAGTAATACCAAGAACCAAGCAAAATTACCGGCACCAGCTTTACATATAAGATTTAAAATCCATGTCCAAAATACAATATATACTGCTTTTATTATAAAAATCAATGTTGTATTTGCCACTGAACAATTATAGCTTCCTAAACAATACATATTCACATTACCTATGTTTTGGACTGCCATAACAACCAATGCTATTATTGAAATAACCAAATATACATATGCAGGAGCACATAAATTACGAAGACCGGTTATTGCCATTTATATAGTATGACTATATTTTTTTCTACTTCACCAAAAAATCTTATACTAAAGTTGTTTTTATTTGGCCAGTTGGTTGGTCATATGGTGCGGAACTAACACCACTATTACCTGGTAAAGTAAGTAAATTCATAGCACCAGTGGTAGTACCAAATGCTGAAATCGCGTCATACGACCCACCACGAAATTTTTTTTTAAATTGTCTATTTTTTCTAGATTTTTTACCACCAGTCATATTTCTTGTTGATATCATAGCTGATGGATTATTTGGGTCATTCGAGTAATCATTCTGAGAATAATAGTATTGTGGCGATAAGCTCGAAGATGAAAAACTAGCTGGGCCAAAACCACCTGTCATAGGGGTTATCCCTGAACAACCGCACCCGCCACCTTTCATTTTTCTACTTTTACGTACCTTACGAGAATTTTTTCTTCTATATGTTTTTGATTTTCCCATATACATATGGTTGTGATAAAAAAATATTCTATAATATATTTTTATTTTATGTCCATGTGGATTTATTCTATATCTACATGAGTAAGCATATGACGCCTACAACAAACATTCGTTAAATGTAACTCATCTAAAACTTGTCCTTCTGGTGTCTTATCAACAGCTTCTTCTTTAGATAAATAAACCACTTTATCTACCTTCATTCCTTGTGAAAGCTTGATTCTACGCACTTCAGATTGATAATATCGATATTTATCGGCTAAAACCTTTCCGCATGTGAAACATTTAATTGGAATAATCATTGTGTTTAATATAACTATATACTACTCTTTATATAATTCATTCAATTTTTTGATAAAAAATATCATTGTAATATAGTATGAAAAGGGAATATTGGGTAGCTATCGTATTATTCTTTTCTATTATATTGACTTTAGTAATAGGAATATATTTTCATAATGGAATCGAAGGATATTCTGATCTAAAGACTAAATGGGCAAATAATTTAGACCCAGCTGGAAAAACAACAAAGGATTTAGGAATGCGCGGCTCGAAAGGAACGGATGCTTCTAACAATTCTGATATTAAATATGATTCTAATAATTATAATGTACAATACCACGAAACTCCTGACCAACTCGAATTAGACGACCCTAGTACGGCCATTGATTCAAAAGGCAATTTATATAAGCAATCAGGTGCCAACCCACACGTCGAAACAATATATTATCAACCTGGTAGCTATTTATTCGGTGCATCTACTTATGTTCCCAATTACGAAGATAGTGTATATTTAAGTAAATTGACCGGCGAATCTTCTGCTAAACCTATCGTAAATTCAGCGAAAATGGCGTCTGGGTTTTGTAGTTATAATAAAGATTCCCCCATAAAATTGGAAGAAGCATGCCAAGCAACTGATGTGAATTCATGTAGTTCAACATCATGTTGTGTTTTATTAGGCGGGTCAAAATGCGTAAGTGGAGATGCTACTGGTCCATATCAAAAACAGAACTATGGCGATATAACGATTAAGAATCCCGACTATTATTACTTTCAAGGAACATGTTACGGAAACTGTTCTGCAAATAAATTAAATTATACACCACTTGGGCCCAGCTTGACAAATAATATATTAAACGATAGTAGTAGCCAAATATTGAATGGTTGGCCAACCGATAAAGGCTCTATGTCTGGGTCAAGTACAGGTTCCAAAAGCTGGAAACAAAACACCAGTATAGATTTAGGTCCATTCTTTCCACCAATCGTTAATCAAGGCGCCGTGGATTCAGCACAAACCTATGCTATGATTTATTATATTGGAAATTTTTATAACGTAACCACAGCTCTAAACCTAATAATAACAAATGTAAATTATGGTACGTTATACGAATCGAATTCAACAAAAGTTAAAACGTTTTATAATGCAAGTGGAAATATTATAAATCCATTATATACGTTTAATCAGGTAAATGGAGATTGTTCAACAGAAAAAAAATCTACATGGAATATTTCTGACGTATTTAATAGCGGACAAAAAGGTTGTAAAACAATGGCTAATTATCCATTGAAATATGATAATCCATCCATTGATACACAAAAACGAATATTTTTAGATTGTCCTCCTACTACAATTGGTCCTCAAAATTCTACTCCTTTTACTGGTAGAACCATGACAGTTTTATATGATAGAACCACTGGAAATAACAATAAATTCAATATCGATGCCATAAAATATTATTTGAATGCAGGAACACCATTACTATGGCAAATAAATATGAATTTAACATTCGAAACTATGTTTTCAAATGGGAAAGCAGTAAATTCGCTTACATTCCCTCAAGTTAGCGATAATGCAATATGGTACAATCAAAATTTACCAACCGATATTAAAAAAGCAGTATCAAACAGTAACGTTATTGGTCATACCATGGTTATAGTTGGATTTGCGGATAATGTAGTTGCTGCGAAGAATGCGGATAACTCATCGGGTGTATTCAAATTCATAAACCAATCATCATCCACATTTGGAGATAATGGGTTTGGATATATTACATATAATTACTTCTTTGCTGTAAATAATAAATCTGAAACCCGCTTTACAAATGGAGATGGACCTACAAATTCTGTACATGTAGTTATGTAATTACAGTTGTAAGTTAGAAGTTGATAATAAAAAATCGGTAAAACATATTTAGAAATACTACTACACTTTTTATATAATCATAATTATATAAAATGTCTATTGAATCACTTATTCTATCTCCCGAACAAATTGTAGAAGTAACTACATACATTAATGAATATCGTTCTAGAAATCAAGCCGGGCCACTTAGATGGAGCCCATCTATAGCAATGTTTGCGCAAAACTGGACTGTTCATTTAGCAACAGATAATGTATTTGAACATAGCGGTTCAACAGCTTATGGTGAAAATTTAGCATTTTTACAAGGATATGGAAACGACCCTGTTGTATTAGTTAAGAAGGCAGTAGATGACTGGTACGGCGAAATTACTGCATATGATTTTTCTAATCCTGTATTTAGTCAAGATACTGGACATTTCACTGCATTAGTTTGGAAAGCTAGCACAATGTTCGGATTAGGACTATCTATAAATAATAGTAATGATTCTGTATATATCTCGATGAATATTACACCTGCTGGTAATGTAGAAGGTCAATATGAACAAAATGTTTTGCCATTATTGAATACTCCTTCCGTTCCTGAACCTTCCGTTCCGATACCAGAACCTGAACCTTCCGTTCCAGAACCTACACCAGAACCTTCCGTTCCTGAACCTACACCAGAACCCGAACCCGAACCTTCCGTTCCTGAACCTACACCAGAACCCGAACCTTCCGTTCCGATACCAGAACCTGAACCTTCCGTTCCGGCACCCGAACCTACGCCCGAACCTTCCGTTCCTGAACCTACACCAGAACCCGAACCTTCCGTTCCTGAACCTACACCAGAACCTGAACCTTCCGTTCCGATACCAGAACCTGAACCTTCCGTTCCGGCACCCGAACCTACGCCCGAACCTTCCGTTCCGGCACCTGAACCTACACCCGAACCTGAACCTTCCGTTCCGGCACCTGAACCTACACCCGAACCTGAACCTTCCATTCCGGCACCTGAACCTACACCCGAACCTGAACCTTCCGTTCCGGTCCCTGAGCCTACGCCAGAACCCACTACATCCTCAGCAAAAATAGCTATTATTCAACAATTAATTAATATTTTAAATGCTATTCGCGCAAAGCAACCAAGCTATTTCATTGCACCTTCCATCAATAATGTAATAGAAAACATAAATACAAACATGTCAGATGAAAGCATTAGAAACAATGTTATATCTGCTATGCGTTATATTAATTATATGATTCAGCGAAAACAGAACACGCAAACTATATTAAACAATCTAAATATGATTATTAACATGGTAAATAACATTTCATTCTAATATGTAACCTGAAGTCGTCTTCTTTCGAATAGTCGGAGAAGGCTTTTTCTTTTTCTCATTTGGACTACTATGTATATCCTGATGACAAGATTCACACACTGTTAGTAAATTCGCTTTATGATTTTTATGAAAACTACCTATAAATCCATTTGCATCAGCATCTTTTTGCTGTTGCATATGATGCATCTCTTCACCAATCTCCTTCTTACATATCTCACATTTACCACGAATCTTATGTGTATTATATACGGTAAGCGTATTCGCCAATTCACCTCGACTTTCCGGATAATATTTATTTCGAATTGCATACGCAGACTCTAAGAAATCCGTCTCCAAATGTAATGCCTTACATACTTCCAGACCATAAATACGTGGTCCAGAACCTTCTTTCAATTTACGGTCATAAATAATACAATCTAATTCTCTATCATAGCGAACAGCCATATGATTCAAATACAATCGTCCGAGTTCTTTTATCTCATCATATTCGATAATCTCGTGAAAATGCGTAGCGAATATAAAGGAACAACGTAATGCATGAAGTCTCATTAGTCCCGTGACAAAAATACTCAATGCCGACTCCATTTCCGTACCAGAACATAATTCATCCCCCAAAATCATACTCCGTTCATTCGCCATCTTTAATATAATACGCAATTCGCTCATTTCCACAGCAAATGTCGAAAGACCTTTGAAAATATTGTCATTACCTAGGATTCTGGAAAAAATGGCCGTATAAGGTTTATATAAAAAACTTGAACAAGGTACGAACAACCCTGCCTGTGCCATGACAGTAGCTATACCGAGCGCACGAATCAAGCTCGTTTTACCGACAGCATTCGTTCCGTACAATAAAATACCGGTTTCTTTCAATAATATATCATTCGTAACATAAATCTCATTCTGCTGAATATGTTCAATTAAACAATGGCGTAATCCTTTTGCATCTACGAAAGAACCTGTTTCACTATTTCCAATTATGGGACAGCAATAATTGTAGGTTTTCGCAACATACGCTTTACATTGCATTATATCTATCATAGAAACATATTCGGCTATAGTTTCCAGAGAATCAAAATATAGGTTCTCAAATTGAACCAAAACCTCGGAATAAACGATAGCAATCCTTTGATTCACTTTTTCTTTCAAAGCCAATAATTTTTTACATGTATCATGTAACAGTGGGAATTCAAGTTCCATGTTAGAAACACTTGCTTTGACAAATTTCACGTCTTTACTAGAAAAAGATTGACCATTAGCTAATGTAATAATCTCGTTATTTTTGTTTTTATCCGGTTGGTCGAGTAACTTTCTTAGAATCTGCGAACGCTTTATAGTTATCTGTAATGTAACACCCGATTTTTCAGTTTCATGCACACGCACATACTCAACATCAGCCTTATCAGTTTCACCCATAATAGAATTGAAATATTCATGTATTAAATCAAACGTACGCTTACATTCATTCTGTTCCTCGATTAACGCGTCGAGTTCCATGGAAATACCATGTTTTATAATATTATCACTGAATTGCACTGATGAATCGCAGTATCTACAAAGGTCCATATTAAAATGACTATTCAAGAATTCATGGATAGCAAAACATCCTTCTTTCATGAACTGATAAGAATTCTGATTCTCATTTCTCGAAATATTACTACATAAATAGTCACAAATATAAGAATCATCCATAAACATATCATTTATTTGTTGAACACGACCTATACTACTATACAAATGATACATGGACGATGGATACATCTTTTTCATTACCAATTGACGACATATTTTTTCAATATCGCGAATCTGCGATAATTGCTTCCTACATTTTTCAATAAATACAAAATTATGTTCCAACAACATATGATTCGTAATATCATACTCATATTGTAACCACTCTTCATTAAATGTTGGATTTAATAACTGATATTGGAATTTTCGCTTACCCATAGCAGAGCAACATTTGTTCAGTAAAGATAGCACTGATGAATATTGCCCCTTTCCATCGCCAGCATCCACCTGAATAATATTCAATTGTGCTAGCGTATGGTTTGCAAGAATTAATCTATCGGTTGTATTATTCAAATCAGGCAATGACATTTTTCGAACCAAATCTGGATTATGCTCCTGCATAAAATTCAATAAATAACAAAAGGCTTGGGTCGCCATACAGTTTTCGCGAAATTCACTACAGACATCATAAGTATCTTCATCGAAAAATTCTGAAATAATATGTTTCATATATTTTTGACTAGCGCAATTCACCGCTTTCTGTTCATTTGTATGTACTTTATGAATAACATGAGTTTGTATTCCAGAATATTGAATAATCGTTTCAATATCTCTCTGTTCGAAATTTGAAACAATCACCACTTCACTAGGACTAAAAACAGAGACGAATTTCTCTAATTCATCGAAAGTGGTTGTATTCATATAAAATTGGGTTTCATGTTGAAATATGTTCGATTTTCCCGTAAAAATATTTACTATAGCAGCACCATAAACAATAATTTTATGATTATTATGTTTCGATGGAAACGTTTCTAACCATATACACATAATATTATTTGTTATTTTTATAGACGAATCTGTATCATATGAAATATAAGTTCCAGTAGAATATACTTTATCTAATTTATGTATAACCGAATTACCTTCTTTATGTTGTATAAATACAGGAACCGTATATCCGGCATTCGTTAGCACAGATACATGTTTATCGATAGCATAAGTAGGAAATCCAGCCATGACTACTTTCTGATTCCCGTAACACACTCTTTTATCAGCAATATTCATCTGACATATATTAGAAAATTCAAGAATATTAGACTGTGTAATATCACCGGTTTCCTCGTTTTTTACTCCATATACTTCGAAAAACGAGCCGACCTGCATTAATACGACCGTGTTTTTCCCATATTTTTCTTCATACTCTTTCGTTAAATTGAAATATTCCTGTGATGTACTCACCTCTCCATCATCGCGTGTGACCGATTTAGTATTCTTTTTAGGTGGCATATTCTATAAAGAATAGTTAAAAACGTTTATATCTTTTCTCAAAATATATAAACGAATGCATAATGAAAGCAATGACGATTACGGGTTTTTTGTGGATTTAGAACACGAAGAATTCAGACCTAGTAATAAAAAATACAATCATTTTATTGAAAGTAGTAATTGTACGAATAACGACCAATTAATAAAAAATATAAATCTTGTCATATATGTTATACATGCTGTTTCGTGTATTACTATTACATATATCATTTACAAGACTATTTCTCATTAGCATTCAAAAAATTATACAGTAAATTATCTGGATTATGGTTTTGTACATCTCCGCAAATCATGGTTACATCTTCGTACATTTTACGTAAAACGTCATTAGGTGCTATAGAACCAACACGTATGAAACCGCGTTTCATCAAGAATTTCTTTACATCAGAAATCGGTGTTTGTTTTAATAACTGATACTTTGTAGTAATATTATTACGGATTGTTTTATTCGATACCAAAACCGCGACTTTAGGATGTACTTTTGATTTACCAATTTTAAAGGTTCTCCGTACTGTTTTTTTTCGCCTATTTTTTTTTGGTTTTATGGATTTCAAATTAGATGATGTTTGATTTATCACATTCGCTAATTTCATACTTTCGCTAATTTTATTCTCGGCTTCTTCTACAATAGCTTTATGAGTCGATGGAACATTTTCTTTTTTAATAGACGATATCATACTTGGTCCATTCTGTTGAATCTGACCTCCATTCTGTTGAATTTGACCTCCATTTTGTTGAATCTGACCTCCATTTTGTTGAATTTGACCTCCATTTTGTTGTGCCATATTTTTTATATTCTTAGAACCGATTACGATGGAAGGTTGATTTTTCCCAGTGATATTCATATAATTTCGATAGGTTGGTAATGTACCACCTTTCAAACATCCATATACAGGTTTCAATGTTCGTGGAACGGGAGTAGATAAATATGGATTTACCGCATTCGTCATAGGATTATTCTGATTTATTGTTGGTGTAGTAGCAACATCAGGTAAAAAACTTCCACCGTGATATCGTTTCAATGTATGATTTAGATTACGCTGGTTTAGATTATGATGATTGGATTTTATATTATTCACATTATTATTGGTTTCTTTTTTTTCTGTTAAATTCTGTAAAAAAAGTTGCGCCTCTTTGAAATCTTTATTAAATTCTTGATTCATATCATTTATAAGATTCGTCTCTGGTTTATTTTTTTTATTATCAAATGCCTGTTTGTAACGTTGTTCCTGATGTTGTCGTATCATTTTCAGAATCGATTTTTTTTTCAATGTATCCGTCTTTTTCTTAGGTGCATAAGCCTTTACTTTTAATGCCTTATCTGGTTTCGGTTTTTTTTCTCGTTTTTTAGTAGTATTATTTTTACTAAAACTAAACATATTAGGGTCTATCGCCAATATTTTTTTCTCCTCGCTCATTTACAATGTGATTCGAAAAGAAATAAACAAAGTAACCTAAAATCCCTTTTTCTACACATAGATTCCATGTAAGTAATGTTGGTCCTTCTTTTTCTTCTTGTTTTTCAAGAACGTTTTATGTCCATGATTCAAGTCCTCCAAAGTAATAATCTTACGTAAGTCCGGCGATTTTCCATAAATACGTCGGCTATGTGCTATTTTCGTATAAGTTATCAAGAGTTCCATATCTCGTCCAAAATAAACAAAGTCTTCTTTCTTATCTTCGAACCATTTTTCTTTTATATGACCAGGTTCGATTAACCATCCTTGTTCCGCCACTAATTTTATAAATATACTCATCATTTCATTCGATTTATAAGGCTCCATCGTAAATCGCCATACGAACCGTGAAGGCATACCCTTATTGACTCGAAAAAACGTTTCATTGAGTTCTTCTTCGTAACCAGCAATAATGACCATTAAATCGTCTCTATGATGGCTCAATGCCTCACAAAGAGTATCTATACATTCCTTCGAATAACTATCGTTTAAATCATATGCACTCGCTAAAGAATATGCTTCATCAATAAATAATACACCACCTAAACACTCATCAATCACTTTACGAGTTTTGATAGCCGTTTGTCCTAAATAACCGGCGATTAAATCGTTTCTAGTCACTTTCTTAAACACATCATTCTTTAAAATACCTATTTTCGAATACATCTTACCTATAATTTTGGCGATTTCGGTCTTACCTGTTCCGGGTGGTCCAAATAATGCCGTATGTTTATAATCATTTACACATAGACTCTGTGCAAAATAAAGTAGTTGGTCGAGTACGGACTTTTTCAGTTCCGTCAAGCCTATCATATCATTCAATTGTACAAGTTCGGGTTTGATTTTATGAAGCGATTTCAAGTCAATATTATATTCCAAGTTTTCGTCATATTGATTTTGTTCGATGATATTTATCAAATCCGATAACGTATTTATCGTAGATTCTATTATTTTTTTTTCTTTTTTTGGTGGAAGAACAATCGGCGCTAAACTTGAAAAATTAGGTTCAAGTAATTCATGTTGTTTTTGCCATAAATAATAGGGGTCATTATAAAACGTATTATCAATCTTAAAAACTTCGGGTTGTTCTTGAAACGGCATCATATTCAATAAATCTCCTTGAAAATTTCCCGTAAAATGTCTATTGAACAATGTTGTCATAACAGAGTAGTCGAATTGTGTGAGTTCTTTCTTTTCATCATATTCATCTAGCCATTTTATGAAAGATTTCGACATTTATGGGTTACTATACTAATTATAATCATTCTAAACCATTTGTAAAAGTATTATTATTTTTCTGTAAAAAATATATATTTGTAAATGACCTAAAAAATTGAATTCAATACAATATTAACATATTGATGGCACAGAATAATATTTTATATACGATGAATTACGAATTAGAAAACAACGTGTTTGCTAATCAAGGCCGTGGCATCAACGATGGTACAATATATCAACATAATGCTTATGGTGAAATATCAAAACCACCTAGTTCTACTAAAAAACAAAAAAAATTAAAGTTGAAAGTAAAGGACAAGGAACCCATAATATCCCCTATCACACAAATTTTACAAGACGAAATAAAGAAAGAAATTCAACATGAATTCGAAAAGAAAGAGTATAGTGCAGAGCTTCTCGACCATATCGACGATTATAGCGAATCCGCATATCAAATTATTGAATCCTATTTCCATGGCCAACATCTAGAAAAACTAGTTAGACACCAAATCGAATCCTACAATCATTTCGTAAATTATCAAATTCAGCGTACTATACAGATGTTCAATCCAGTAACCATTCGTTCTGAAAATGATTTTGTAGCCGATAAAGAAAAATATTTCCTCGAAGTTTTCATATCCTTCACTAATTTCAAGTTATATCCACCCCAGATTCATGAAAATAATGGTGCTACAAAAATGATGTTACCCCAAGAAGCGAAACTACGTAACTTCACATATGCATCCACTATGACTGTTGATGTCAATATACAGTATGTCATTCGTAATACAGAAAACATGGAGACTACCAAAATCATTAATAAAGTTCTACCAAAAATCAATATTGGTAAATTACCGATTATGTTGAAGTCTTCGGTTTGTGTTCTTACACAAAACAAACATATTAGCCACCTATATACTGGCGAATGTGCAATGGATAGTGGCGGATATTTTATTATTAAGGGTTCAGAAAAAACGGTATTGGGACAAGAACGTGCTGCGGAAAATCGCGTATATTGCTTCGACGGTAAAAATACTACGAAATGGAACTGGTTCGCCGAAATCAAGTCCGTACCCGATTTCAAATGTATTTCACCAAAACAAATTGAGATGATGATTGCTAGTAAGAATAATGGTTTTGGTCATGGTATCTATATGACGATTCCTCGTATAAAACAACCTATCGAACTCTATGTCGTATTCCGTGCGCTAGGTATCATTAGTGATAAAGATATTACAAAATATATAGTATTGAATATCGATGACCCCAAACAAACCGAACTATTGAATTCATTACAAGCATCCATTATTGATGCAAATAAATATATGACACAAGAGGATGCCCTAAAGCATATTACTGCATCGGTCGCATATACGCCTTTGAACATGGATAAAGAGACGGGTGCTAGAAAAAAGCGTGAATTTACTCAAGAAGTGTTAGACAACGACCTTTTCCCACACTGTAAAACAATCGCACAAAAACTATATTTAATAGGATATATGGCGAACAAACTTATCCAAACCAGTTTGGGTCATTTGCCCCCTGATGACCGTGACTCCTATATCAATAAGCGCATTGAGTTATCTGGTACGCTCATTAATAATTTATTCAGAAACTATTTCAATAAACTAGTGAAGGAAATGCAAAAACAAATTGTTAGAGAAATCAATAGCGGTTCTTGGCGTTCTACCGAAGATTATGAGAATATTGTGAATATGACGAATATTTATAAAATCATGAAATCTACAACTATTGAAAATGGTCTGAATCGAGCTCTAGCAACGGGCGATTTCTCTATCAAACAGTCCAATAGTAGTAAAGTAGGTGTTGCGCAGGTACTAAATCGTCTTACTTATGTTTCGAGTTTGAGTCATCTTAGACGAATTAATACGCCGCTAGAAAAAAGCGGTGAATTGATTGCGCCACGTAAGCTACATAATACGACATGGGGATTCCTATGTCCAGCGGAGACTCCGGAAGGACAGTCTATCGGTGTTGTAAAAAATATCTCTTATATGGGACATATCACTATTCCTACAAATAGTTCGTCTCTCTATGATTACGTAGCACCTTACATTGTATCAGTCAATGATACGACTCCAGAAAAACTCTATGGAAAAGTCAAGGTCTTCGTAAATGGTGCGTGGCTCGGTATTACAAACGACCCCATTGAATTATATACCAGCATGAAAGATAAGAAACACAAGGGTATTATCAATATATACACATCTATCATATTCAATTATAAATCGCTAGAGATTCGCATATGTAATGACGGAGGCCGACTTACTCGCCCTGTTCTTCGTGTTAAAAACAATAAGGCCATTCTAGATAATGCTATTATCAAGCGTATTGGTTCCGGCGAATTAGGATGGAACGACCTTCTCACGAACTGTGTTCTAGATGAATCCGTCATTGAATACATTGACCCAGAAGAACAAAATTTCGCCATGATTGCAATGAAATGCAAAGACCAATATTTACAAGACGCGAAACTACGATTCAACTATACTCACTGTGAAATTCATCCTAGCACGATTTTCGGTGTTCTTGCTTCATGTATTCCATTCCCTGAACATAATCAAGCTCCTAGGAACACATATCAATGTCTTGAATGGATGGAGCTCGTCCTAATGTCGGATGGTAGCTACAGGCCCATTCGTGAATTGAAGAAAGGCGATATGGTAAAATCATTTCACCCAAAAACATTCGAAATCACCGATACCGAAGTTGTCAATCACTTCTTTTGCTTGAACGAAGAACCTATGTATAAAATCAAAACTATTACCGGTAAAGAAATATTAGCGACGGACGACCATAAATTTATGACGAGTTGGGGTTGGATGATGGTCAAAGAAATTCGTAAGGCACGATTCGACGGAAATGCAAAATATCCTTTCGTAAAAATCGGAATGTATAGTAGAAAAACTGGTGAATGCTCATTCGTAGAAATCGAGTGGATTTCTGCGGCACCCAACTGTTTCGTAGCCGATATCGAAGTTGCTAGTGAGAATCACTCTTTCATAGCCGGACATGCTGGATTCATGAGTTCGAATTGTGCAATGGGTAAGCAGGCAATGGGTGTATATGCAACAAACTACGACCAAAGAATGGATAAAACTGCCTATGTTTTGAATTATCCTAGCCGACCTTTGGTCGATACACGCCTTATGAACTTCATTCAACTCAACAAAATCCCATCAGGAACACAAATTCATGTCGCCATTATGACGCATACTGGATATAATCAAGAAGATAGTGTCCTTGTAAATAAAGGTTCGATTGACCGTGGTCTCTTTATGGCGACGATTTACCATACTGAAAAAGACGAAGATAAAAACATTATTCGCGATGAAATTATCAGATGTAAGCCCGAACCAGCAAAAACGAAGGGTATCAAATTTGGTAACTACGATAAACTCAATGGACAAGGATTTATTCCTGAGAATAGCCTAGTAGAGAACAGAGACGTGATTATCGCCAAAATCATTCCTATTAAAGAAAATCGTAACGACCCGACCAAGACGGTGAAATACGAAGACCAATCCAAAACATTCAGAACAACGGAAGAAACGTATATTGATAAAAATTATACTGGTAGAAATGGCGACGGATATAATTTCGCCAAAGTACGTGTTCGCACACTACGTAAGCCGGTGCTTGGTGATAAGTTTTCTTCGAGACATGGGCAAAAAGGTACGTGTGGTAACATTATACCTGAATGTGATATGCCTTTTACGAAGGATGGACTAAAACCAGATATTATTATTAATCCACATGCGATTCCTTCTCGTATGACGATTGGACAACTCAAAGAAACGTTGTTGGGGAAAGTCCTACTACAAATGGGTATGTTTGGCGATGGTACTAGTTTCGGCAATTTAGATATCAAGACGATTTCCGAGAAACTACAGCGTCTTGGTTACGAAAGTTATGGTAATGAATTATTATATAATGGATTGACGGGTGAGCAGTTAGAAACTACTGTATTTATTGGTCCAGTATTCTATCAGAGACTGAAACACATGGTAAATGATAAGCAACATAGTAGGTCGATTGGACCGATGGTGAATTTGACGAGACAACCCGCGGAAGGTCGTAGCAGGGATGGTGGATTTAGAATTGGTGAAATGGAACGTGATGTTATGTTAGCACATGGTATGTCGAGATTCTGTAGAGAGCGTTTATATGATGTTTCTGATAAATATGCGGTGTATGTTTGTAAAAGATGCGGTATGATGGCGTCTTTCAACGATGGAAATAAAAATCGTATGTATGCCAGTGCCGATTTTACTGTTCATTTATGTAATACATGTGATAATAAGACTGAGTTTTCTCGAGTCGAATTACCCTATGCTTATAAGTTGATGTCACAAGAATTACAATGTATTAATGTGGTTCCTCGAATTATCACGGAGTAGCAATAAAGAAAGAGTCTGATATCTTATTTAGGGTCTATCGGTAGATTTGTAGCCAAATGACTAACCTTTGGTTATCAACAGGATACCCATATCCTTTGAAAAAGAATGAAAGGAACGAAGGATAAATACGTTATTCTCTAATAGAGATTAAATCTTCATCGGTGTAAATATAAATGTATTACAATTATCAATTGAAAGATAATTTTTTTTGTTATAATATTATATATAATATTTATATACAATGAGAAAAGCTACCAGAAAAAACAAACATTTAGGAAAACAAATCCTTAGAAAAACCAAACATCTAAGAAAACAAACATCTAGGAAAAATAGAAAAATATCAGGTGGATATAAAGAAGAAAATAAAGGTACTTGGGCCGAAGTAGATTTTACTGAAGAAGAAATACAAGCAATAAAAGATTATAATAACGCCAATAAACCTAGAATAGTTCCATCCACTGAAATTCGTGATAAATTGTTTCCTGAAATGAGTGAATCAGCAAAAGGTAATGCTGCATATAAAATACAGATTATTTTGAATCGGGTTTATAATGGTAGGTAAAGTTGGGGTAATAATAGTTTCGCAACTAATATCAAAAATTCCGTTTTATATAATAAAATATTTTTATTATAGACATATCATATAGATATGAAATATAATAACTTTATTACACCTTTTCTCATTTAAAACGCCCATTTTACATGAGATTTTATAGATAGTTTTTCTTTGGTCGCTTCCTTGTTTTGTTCTTACTTATATATTTTTCAGGTCTTTCGTATGCCCCTTTTACAATATTTCTGTATTTTTCCTTTGGTATTCCCTGTATTACTTTTGATATATTCCGCTTCAATTCAACATGAGTTAATCCATCTAACTTCTGTAAGCGTGATTTCAGCATACTAAAGTAATTTTCTATAGAATTCGTAAAATGCTGATAAGGAACAGCATATAGCAAATGATTATGTTGATTGATGATTTCTTTTACTTTTGGGTTTCTATGACTACTTGCGTTATCCAATATAATGATTTTATTTTTGAACTCATTGGTAATATGCTTTTCTAAAAACTCTACCATTCTATCCGCATTTATACCACTCTTTTCATATAAGTCCCAACCAACAACACCATTCACAGAAATAGCAAATATTCCTGTATATTTCTTGAATACTTCCTGTGATTGTGTTTTTATTACACAACGTTTTCCAATATCACTATAACAATGATTACGCTTTTGTAATGATTTTATGCTTGTTTCATCAATACAAATAATATCCTCAATATTGTGTTGCTTTATTTCTTTATAAAAATCTTTCAAATTGTTATTGATATCAATATCTTTTCCAAATCTCTTTATTGGTTCATGTCGTATTCTTGTTAGTTTCAAAGTAATGTTATTATCACGAATAATTCTATGAAGATGAGATTGACTTAATTGAGCATCAGGGTATTTATTTTTCAATAAATATAGCAGGTCATCGATAGTAATCGTTTTATTCTTTTTGATTTCCTGTAATAAGTAATCAACATGTTCTTTATGAACTTTGTATGCTTTCGGTTTCCTTTCATACCCTTTTACCTTCCCTTCATTTTCGTGTTGTTTTACCCAACGCATTAAACTTCTACGAGAGCAATTGAATACTTTACATACTTCTTCTTGTGTTTTATCCTCCACTAAATAATAATTCACAGCAGTTTCTTTATAGTCAATACTCTTTTGATGAGGCATATATAATATTTTTACAAAATTATAATAAAAATTTTATAATATTATAATTTATATTTATTAAGTATGTATAATAAGAACCCATTAACTAAGATAAGAAAAAAATACATTTCTACTATTATTCAAAATGATATACGATTTGATAATATTATACAATTTAATAATATATTGAATTGTGAATTTATTGATAAAAATATCTATGAAATTATAAATGATGAAACGGCTCAAGAAAAAGAAGATAGATTACGATATTTATTCCCAAACACAACCAACAATAATGATAATGATAATGATTATCTATATCTCAATATGAAAAATACATTTTATATGTATATTCCTCCTTTTTATGAATATCATTGGTTCAAAAAAGTAATTAGTTTATCAGAAGATTTACCTATATGTATAACCATATCATCTGCTAAAAAAGAATTGTTTGGATTTCCTCTTTTATATGTTAATAAACATTTTGAAACCACAACTGGCTATAGTAGAAATGAAGTGATAGGAAAAAACTGTAAATTTTTACAACCCAGCATTCCTATACAGGAAGAAGAAACACAATATGTATTATTATCAAGTGCTTTACGATTAGGGGTTTCTACAAGCGTAATAATAACAAATGTTAAAAAAAACGGAACTCTTTTTTACAATTTAATATCATTGAAACCAGTTATTGACGAATACCAAAATTATTTATATTGTATCGGAATTCAAATGGAAGTAAAAAGGCAACCTAATAACACAGAAGACATTAAAAATATAATAGATATAATAAACATATTATCAAAAATTAAAATAAAATAAATTTGTATAATATATTTATATTAATGGTTTGTTCTATTTGTAAACAAGAGTTTATACAAACGACTTCTCAATGTGAATATATAAATAAAAAAACAGAAATGGATGAATATTTTTCCACATTGGTTGATGAATTAAGCAATGTTAACAAATACAATGATAAAACATATGTAAAACTTTGGAAACAAATAATAAAGTGTGAGGCATTAATTTTACCACCAGGAAAAAATCCTAATAAATGTATTATTGAAAAATGTCATAATAAAATATGCGATTATTGCTTTACTCGTAAAACAGAAATGTGTATAGAATGTAATCCCCCCCCCCTCGAAAACACACACAAACACCATAATTCATCTCAAAGTTGACATTATACTAATTATAATGTCAAATATGAATAATTAATATTCTAAAAAATAAATTAAATATATTATGGGTATTCTTTATAACTATGAATGCTGAAGAATATATAAAAAAATTGGAGGAAGAAAATAAGGAATTAAAAGAAAAACTTAAAACTTACACCGCACCATCAAGAAGTAAAACCTACTACGAAAATCATAAAGAAGAAATCATTAAAAAAAATAAAGAGTATAAACAAAAAACAAATTATGTATATGAAGTATCTGCTGAAAAGAAAAAAGAATACGCAAGAACAGCATATTTAAATAAGAAGGAAAAACTGAAAAAAGAAAAAGATGAAAATATTTAGGGATAATTATGTAAAATATTGCGTCCAATTTTATATAATTATTTTCTTTAGATATAATATAGGATGGTGAAAAAGAAAAAGTTGAAGGACGATTTCAAATCATTTAGGCATAATGAAAGGGCATCCTTTCAAACTATCAAAACCACGCTTAAATCTGTTTTGTTAAACCGTAATGAGATACAACCTGAAATAAATAATTTAGTTTTTGTGATGAATGATTTGATGATACATTCCTACCAGTTTATTCGGTTATATGTTTTACATTGTCATGTGAAACAACTACCTTTACCTGAAATAAATGAAACTTTTATTCTTTACTGTATCAAGGCATTAGGAGTTCGTGATAATAGAGGTAAGAAGGGAGCAGATACAGACCTATTAGAAAAGTTAGAGAAGTTTTATCAAGCAGAATATCAGCCTTTACTGAACCATGAAAAAACCAACTTGAAAAATACTACGTTTATGCTACCATATATAGCAACACAAATATATACTTCTTTATCTAATAACGCACAAGAACATTTCATTCAACATTTCTTACGCTTCATCAATAAGACAACCAACGAAATAACGGAAGATAAAGCAATTTTGTTTCAATTCAAAAAGAAAGTATTAGAATTGGATACGGAAACAAATGAATTGTTTAATGATTGGAAACTCACTCATTTACCTCACATTTTTCCAAATGATATCAAAAAGTCAATACACTATGATGTGAAAGTTAGACCATTTTCTTATTTGAAAGGAATGCTTTATATGAACTCTATATTGGAAAAACAGGAAAGTAAATTATTCCAACCCTTACCATTAAGAAACAATATTATTCCAAAATATATTATTTTAGATACTGCTTGTTTGGTGAGTTTATTTAGTCCTGAAAAAGATAAGGATGGGAATAAAATAAAGAAAGGTGAATTATTGAAAAACATCAAAGATAACCAGCGTGATATTTGGAATGGATTTTTGAATCTGAACCATAAAACATTTAAGAATAAACATTACCAATTTCATCACCAAATACAGACAGACGGTATTTCATGTTGTTTGTTATTTATTCGTAAGGATTTGAAAGATAAAAAATGGGGTAGTAAAGTTCCTACTTTGCCTGAACAGGATTTCTATAACATAGAAGATTTATCGAAGGAACAGTTAGATGAATTGAAACCGAGAAATATAGTTGGATGCGACCCAGGAAAGCGTTCTTTAGTTTATATGATGGACGGAAACGGAAATAAATTACAATATACAGCACCGCAAAGAAAAATAGAAAGTAAAGCGAAGTGTAATCAACGAATATTATTGGAAGAAAAGAAGAAACACGGTATTATTGGTTTAGAAACAGAATTATCCTGTGAAAATAGTAAATCTGTGGATTATGAAAAATTTAAGTCCTACTTGGTTGAAAAGGATAAATTAAATAAGAAGGTATTAGATTTCTACCAACGAGAAACTTGGCGAAAAATGAAGTTCCGTCAATATAGTTATGGTAAGAAAAGCATGGATAATTTCCTTAACAGAATAAAAGAAACTTTTGGTAAAAATATTCTTATTGGTTATGGAAATTGGAGTAGAAGCACACAAATGAAACATTTTATGCCTACAATGAATAAAGGATTAAGAAAACAAATCCATAAGAAATATGATACTATTACGATAAATGAATGTAATACCAGCAAGAAATGTTGTGAATGTTATAACAATTTAGAATATTACAGACACAAAAATGGAGAAAAACAGTTCCGTCTTTTAGTTTGCTCTAACTGCGTGAGACCTCAAGTCAAACAAACCGTATTTAGAACACGAGATGCGAATTCATCAATAAACATAATGAATTTAACAAAGTGTTGGATAGAGAAACAAGCACGACCATTATGTTTTCAAATTTCGTCTTTCACCTGTTCCAATACCAAAAAAGAACAGGAAAAAGTTAGACCATCGTAGGTGAAATTCCTACTATTGATTTTACACATTTTTCTTATTTTTTTTGCCTAATAAAATGGGCGTTTTAAATGAGAAAAGGTGTAAAAACTGTAGTCATTATGGAGATATTTTAGCGATACCGTTCTTCGCTTTACTGGTCATTTATTTTTATAATATTGAACACAAATCCATATTAGAATACTTATTATTATGTTTTTCTATAAGTGGGTTTTTATTAGATATTTTATATACGTACATATTTTTGTCACATATTAAGGTCTATCGGTAGATTTGTAGTCAAATGGATAAATATATTTATCCACCGATAGACCTTAAGGGCTATCCGTTTTTTTAGCCAAATGGCTACAAAAATGTGGATTTCTCTATATGTTTTCAGTCGATAAATACATTTATCGACTGAAAGACATTAAGTATTCAAAGATGTAACAATATAATTTTTTATCTAGTAATATATATAATAAGTCATGTCTAAACCAATTGAACTAGGAAGCGGTGTTGTTTTTGGCGAAACTAATGAAGAGTTCAACATCGGCGATATGTTATATTCTGCAGCAACTCAATTTGATGAAAATCCTGAGAACTCAAAAGATTTTATTAATTTTATTACTAAGAAACTAGAATTGTTTTTTGCGCCGGACAATATATTTACTTTCAGAAATTTTGGTGATAACAAAAATGCAATCCAGAAAGAAACTTATAAAATAAACGGTGCTAATATTAATTATTTATCTGTAACTTCGTCAAGGAATAAAAGCGTTGTTATAAAATTATCCGTAAAAGATAAATTTTATAAAAATACCGATATTCTGCTAACTGATGATACATATGTTATGTATGACCCCAAACATAAAGGTTTATTAGGAATAGAAGGAACTCTTGGCGGAAGAAGACGCAAAACAAGAAATATGCGTAAGAAATCAAAACGCACCTTTAGAAGAAGACGTGCTTCCAGAAAAATGTAAAGTATGGTTCATGAAAATAAATTATTACCAAAAAATATATAAAAATATCCTTCCTATATTTTTATACTATGCGTAGAACACTTTTATCTGCAACACGTCAGGTCTCCGCGCTCAACGTTTTTGAAAACTCATGTTATCGTAAGGTCGATTTCAAGATTAACGAGGATTCGAATGTAAAGGATGCTGTAGTTCGATTTGCAGCGTTCAATATTGGTTGTCTTGCCGTCACTGATAAGAACAATAAAGTCATTGGTGTATGTTCTGAGCGAGACTATATTAACAAGGTTGCTGCTCTAGACAAAGATATAGATAAGTTGAAAGTCAAGGATATTTGTAGTTATGGTCCGACCATCATTGCCGCGAACAAGACTGATACACTCGATGACTGTATGAACAAAATGATGTTCAAGGATATTCGCCACCTTCTCGTTGTCGATGATAAGAATCAAGATTTTATTGGTATGATTTCTATCAAAGACCTTATCAAGGAGGTTTTGAAGGACAAGTCGGATATCATTACTCGGTTGAGTGATTTTAAGATTGGAAAGGGTGGTTTTTTTGGAAGTGAATAAAGCGAATTATATAATATGTTTTTACTGTATCATATAATTTTTGGTTCAAAACTCTTAATACGATATACACCATCTGCCTGACCATCTTGACAATGTGACCCAGAACTCGAACCTATTCCATGATTCAAAATATTATCACTAGCAAACGACGGTATAATACGAAAGTCTTCCGGTCGTTCCACAGAGAAAAATCGATAGCTTGATTCGAGAACCTGCTTTATATCATCCAAATAAACATATCGAATAGGTAAGCCTAGCTGTTGTATATTATAATACACTGGATTAGGAATAACGGTTGGTTCAAGAAGCGCCCATGTCTCTATTAGCGTCCAATCGCCCTGTAATTCGCAAACGCATCCATAAAACAATGCATTTTCGCTATTCTCTAAATTTATCATATTTCTAATTCGTTCTCTACTTGCAATATAATAACTCTCGCCGCACTTAAATGCAATTCTATCAGCGGGTTCTTCGTCTAAAAAATCTAAAACATTTACGTTTGCTTCAATAGGGTCAAACCCATCTTGTTCCCGTGAAAAATCTATTTCGCCAATATGTTCGATTGCCTTTACGAAAACTTCTCCATCGATTTGGTCGATTCCCAAATCATATCCTTGTTGTCTTGTAAGGTCTCTTAATGCCCGTTGTACTCGTTCCAACTGTTGTATGGTTTGTTCTAGTTCTCGCATTCTACTATGGTCAGCTGGGTCAATATATATAAGTGCTTGTTCGGCTTCCATTCTTAAATGGTGGTCTTCTATTGAAGCAGTTATGTTTTCTTGTTCTCGTTGTTCCGCTTCAATTCTGATTTGCTGTTCTCGTAATATTGCATTTGTGCGTTCTTGTTCTATGCGCCGGTTCTCTAGTATTCGTTGCTTTTCTTCTTCTTTTTCTCTCTCTTCGCGCTCTTTCGCCTCCTTTTCTTCTTTATATTTTTGTCGTCTTCGTTCTTGATATTCATGCATTTGCTGTTGTGGTGTTAGTTGGGGTTTTTGCGGCTCTTCTACTATCGTAGGCACTTTTGGTGTTACTGATTTCATATATTCATAAAAATGATTTCGGTTTGTAATACAAATAGGTAATTGGAAAATGGTTTGTATAGTATTTTCCAAAACGGGTTCAGTTAAACCATTATGATATAGATTCTCTTGCATAAGCTGATTTTCTTGCATAAGCTTATTCTCTTGCTCTTGCATAAGCGGATTCTCTTGCTCTTGCATAAACTCCGTCGGCCACCCCCTACGTTTGGCCACATCCACATAATAATTGAAATATTGTATTAATTCAGGGACTAATGAGAACCCTTCTCCATATAACGGAATCTGTAGGTTTTCCGTCAGACCATATAATATTTCTTCTAAAAATAAGTCATGTGAAACCACTTGAACAGGTTCTCGAAACAAATTCGATTTAAAATTAGAACGTGACCATCTCGCTATTTTATTTACATTAGTCATCGTATATTCTGAGTCCTTCATTCTTTTCATCAATACCGAAATATACATGATATCACTAATAAATGATATATATTCTTCTTCATTTAACATACCATCGCCATCATAATCATATATATTAAAAATATTCTCTAGCATTTCAAAATGTACATTATTCAAACTATCCCTCATAATAAATATTTGTTGTAGGAAACGATTCTCATAAGACATATTATTTATTTGATTACTCATATACTATTCTACAATATATCTATACATTTTTTATTGACGAAAAAATAATAAATTATCCAAAAAATAAAAACTAGTAAAATAATCGAACATAATTTATTATAAATATATAGATATGTCAAATACGGATATTAATGATATACGTACCCCCGCACAATTCAAAGGATTTTCTTTTTCCAAATTCAAATGTACCGATGCGAAAAATCAATTCATATTGAATATGCAAAAGGGGAGATTAGAGCCTGCTTGCTATTGGTGCGCGGAACTCGTATGTTCCGGTCATTATATGGAAATATGGGAAACTCTTTTATATTATGCTGGAAAACATATCCACTTAGGAAACCCAAAAATTATTATGTATTTAGAGATGCGATATGAAGTGTTTAAGAATATAATGGCAAAGGGAGATTATTTAAATGAGCTTCAACTCCGTAACAATCCCACTATCCGCCAATTATTCGCCGAAGCAGTCAGCGTTTTGACACTATCAAACAAAAAAAGTAGTATTGAACCCATTAAAATCAATAGAGAGGAAGAATTCGATATGACGCAGATGACAGAACGTTTAATTGCACCCAACGTACATTTTATTGAACCGTTTTTTCAGAAAAAGGACCCAAACGAATTGATTATCGCCCTCAACGAGTTTGCATATAATATTTCTCATGAAAGGCATAATATGCACTCGGCCATGTATTGGATAGAATGGGTAATTGAATTCGACCTGATTTGTAGAAAACGGAAAACACCCTGTCATTGTGAAAGACGGACTACTATACCCGTTGAAAAAAAATACCAATGTGATATTATTTGGATAATCTGGGATGCGCTTTTTCATTATTGTGATTTAATTGGGAATGTTTTTATAAGAAAACTCATGGATTCATTATTATCACTATTCTGTATAAAATATACAACTGCTGCATGTAAAAGACGTCGATATTTATTGTACATGGCCATTGCACTATTGACTGAACCCGTTCCAGTTAATATCGAACTTATGCCGAATAAACCTATGGTTCAAAACGTTGTCAGTAAGATTCATGAAATTTATAAACAAATCAAGAAGAATGAAGAAAGTCCTAATACAGACTATTTATTCAATAACTTAGAGCAGCAGAATACGTTTGAGCAATCGATAAAACGCATGGAATTGGTGAATTCATTAGATATATTCAAGTAATTGGATAATTTTATCTATAAAAAATTGAAAACTTTTTTTATAGATTTATTTAAAGCACGCCACCAGCAAAATAATATAATTAAAGTTCTACGCAATATGTCTTTCGCATCTCCATTCGACCTTCCCTATGATAGCCCACTCAACCTGCCTTCTACCCTTCCAGTAATCGAGTCAAAACAAGATGAAGAAACCTCGTTTCTCCATGTTCCTTACGTGGAATCTGTTATCGAAGACTACGATTTAGCAGACGGCACATGTATGAGCGACCCAGCTACATGGGAGTACTGGGTTTGGGAGAAACATATGGATTATATCAGTAGCAAGTATTACTACTATAGTCCGCATTACGATGTATCTACTTACGATGTGCCTGAAAGAAATAGTTCCCTAGAAGATTTCGAAGACGTGGTCATCAAGGACGGTGGTGCCGAATTATGGTATAAATATTATCGTAAGTCAGATGATTATCCCCATAATGAAGCTTACTATCATAATAGACGTACTGGCGAAATTCGCACAGATATGCCCAAACGTGGCTATGTTCAGGTTCTCCGAGAATACGAGACGATTGATAAAAAGGGTGTTCGTAAAACATATCTAAGTGTTCAATTTCCAAAGCTTCCTCCACTACCTTATCAACAAAAATAAATTTAGTTTTCTTCATAAAACCAAATAAAAAATTGTTCTATTTAATTCTATAATAATAACTATTACTATTAAATAAAGTTTTTTATGACAATCGATATTTCTATACCCAATTGCACTTTAACAACCGCATGTTTTTCTTTGAATGATACTGCAGTTCGTTCATTAGATGAAACGATTGATATGTCTAGAATGTTATTATCTATCCCCGTTTATTTAGTTGTTTATGGCGATTCAGAAACTATACCTCGACTTAAAAAAATTAGGGAAGAGTTTGGATTACTTAATCTTACTATTTTCAAAGAAACAAATACTCATACACTATGGTCATTTCAATACAAAGATATTGTCAAACATAATCGAGAACGTTTTTTTCCTACGCGTGATTCTCGAACTACAGTCGAAAGTCATCTAGTCACCTGTAATAAATTCGATTTTGTTTTACAAACAATAGAATCAAATCCTTTCCACACCACTCGTTTTGGATGGGTCGATTGTTTCTTAGGGAAAGATACTATCAAAATCTGTGAGAACTACGAACCCCATATTTTACCATGGATATTGTCCAATATTACGGATAATTTTCATATCCAAGTTCTCAATGTGTGTGATAAAAAATATAAACGTAACGAATATAAACAAGAATTTTATAGTCGCTATCAATGGGTAGTGTGTGGTGGATTTTTTACGTGTTCCGACATAATAGGGAAACCTATATTAGAAAGGCTAAAAACCATATTCCGTGAAACTACTATACAAGGTTTTGGTCATGGCGAAGAAATGTTTTATTTAGAAGTTCTCGATGAATTTTCTTCGTCCATCACAAGGTCTTACGGTGATTATGGACAAATCTGGAATAATTTTATCCGACCCACAAAAAACTATCATTATATTTACTATTTTATTCTAAAAAACTATATTGAACTTGGTTATTGGAGTGAAGCCAAAAATTGCTGTCAGGTTTTATTGGAACAAGTCGAAAATCATCATGTATATGTTATTCCTAGTATGAGAATCGGTCTATGGTTAGATTGGTTTATTATTATGTATCATTATGAACCAAGGTCTTGTTCAGATATATTTGAAAACTTGATGAAATTATGTGAATATAATACGATTCTAATGAAGGAATATACAGCTGAAGCATGGCGAATTGAATGGTATTTGGGTTCTATAAAAGAAGTATATGGATAAGAATTCTATTCAAACTATAAAATATTTATACCTATTATATAGGTCTTCAGTCTTTTCTATTCTCAATAAATAAGGGTCTGTATGTCGCATATGAATAAATGTCCATGAAGATGCCGATATATACATAGGCCGATTGAAATACATTCCACTATTATTTGCGAATATTATATGGAACGACTGTTTTTTTGCAGAAATATATTCAACCGGAATTGGCTTTTCGATTTCTATTATCTTATGTGCTTCCATTATAGTTTGTCATTAGAAACTATTACCATTGTTTTGTTCTCAAAAATATATCCTTCAAGTCTTTTTCCCAAGCAGTAGTCGTTTCTCTCACTTCGATTTCTTCGTCAGGAAATCGCTGTAACGGGTAAAAGGCCGATAAAGTATTATTACGTTCATTCAATAGTAGCGATAATAGAATTCCATTATGTATCGGATTCTCTTTTTGAAAATGCTCAAGAAAGAAATCTTGGAATTCGAAGCTAAATCCGAAATTATAAAATATATTATTGATTTGCCATATATAACTTTCGGTTAATTTCTCCTTTTTTATTATCTTATCAATAATTGCTTTTACTGGTATCGTCTCATCAACTTCAACAATTACCATTTTTATTGGTGAATTGAACATGGCGGCATATTCTTTTTTTTTCAAAACCGCGTCGGCTGCTTTTGCAATACTCTCGAATTCGGATTCTTTACTAGTATCCTTACATACATTTGCGAATAATTGTATTCGTTCGTGATTTTCTAATAAAACGGTTATATCGACCGCATAGCTAAATTCATCTTTATCTATTGAGCCAAAATCGGCATAACATGGATATCCCAGAATTCGCCCCATTTCTTGTAGGTCTATTTCCTTACCATTATAATCCTCGTAAGAAATTATAATACCTTGATAATCTTCGCTATGTAAAAGTTCTGGGAAATATTGTTTGACACTTTCTAGAATTTGTTTTGTTTTGGGTTCTTTTCCGGTGTTTTCGTCGTAATCTATTGGCTGTATTAGTAACGCTGGTCTTACTCGTTCTTTCACTAAAATACAGTTCATGAGAACATTCAATGGTAGATTCATTTTTGTTGATGTAAATGATGACATGGTTTTACATGTCATCATACATGGTCTTTACGTTTCAATTTTTTCTAAAAAGAACCGAAGCTGGAACCTAGTAAGGCATTCGCCGCCATTGGGCCACCATACATATCTGAGCCTGTTGCGCCACCCGTTCTTATCATGTTATCGTATCCCTCCATAGGATTCGATGGTCTTGATGTGGCTGCGGGTGCTGGTGGGAACATTCCAGATTGGACCTGATTATTATCTAAATAATCGGCTTGACTCGAACTATGCTGAGCCATGGGCTGGCTTACACGTACTCCATTCTTCATTTTCTTTTTATTATCACTACTATTCGTCCCGTTCCATAAATCCGATAATCTATCGACTAAAATATTCACCTTAATACCCAATTTTGTTTGAATACTGAGAACAATGATTAAAAATGCTAAAATAACATTTGTCAGCATCAAATGCTCGTATTTGAATCCACTGTATGTTGGGAAAAAGGTGATTGTACGATGAATTACGATAATGCCGCAAAACATGATAATCAATTGAATGAATATTTCTGCTAAAAGTTCGATGGTCGATTTATCGGGGTCAGCTTCAGGAATAAATCGCTGTATCAACTTATTCAATATTACGACGGGTATCACTCCCATAAAAGAATATTGTATTACATTCAATAATTCGGCTTTTCCTTCTTCTGTCGTAGAAAATACGTGTCCCAAAAAAGATTTCTTTGAATGGTCCTTTGTCTCATGTAGAATTTCCATTTCTTATATTGTATATATCTCTATACAGACAAAAAATTATTGTTGTTCGAATAGAGATAAATAGATATAGTGTAATATATTTACTATGACTAAAGTTCAACTCATCAGTTATTCAAAGCCTACATTTGATGAACATGCCACTCTTCTCGACATGGTTGCATTCTGTGCTAGAGTTTCGAATCCATCAAACCAAATGAATCATGAGACCAGTGAGAAATTAGTAAGATATTTGATAAAAAATAAACATTGGTCGCCATTAGAAATGGTTAATATATGTTTGGAAATTGAAACGACACGCGATATTGCTAGACAGATTTTGAGACATCGTTCTTTTTCGTTTCAAGAATTCTCACAGCGATATGCGATTGCTGATTTGGGATTTTCATATAAGGAAGCTCGCCTACAAGACACGAAGAATCGGCAAAATAGTATAGAAGTAGAGAACAATGATATACAAATGGCATGGGAAGAACAACAACATTTTGTCGAATTGACATCTAAGAGCGCATATAATTGGGCTATTGAAAATGGTATAGCAAAAGAGCAAGCTCGAGCCGTTTTACCTGAAGGAATGACTATTTCTAAATTATATATGAATGGTACTCTTCGGTCATGGATACATTATATTCAATTACGGTCTGGTAACGGAACACAACGAGAACATATACAGGTTGCATTATTATGCGCCAAAGCGATTTCTACTATTTTTCCTATGATAATGGAATTCGTCGCATGAAAACAAAATGCGTTCATAATCTATTTAGAGATATCCATTATAATACTATATATTCTAAAACTAGAATGAGCCAATCCAATGCAGCTGCCATACGCCGTCGTACTAATTTAGCTACTGCGTCACCCGTACAAAGTCAGACTCAGCCAAGTCCGAGTGCATCAAATCCAGCACAAACATCGAATGGACCTGGATTCACATTACCCCAAGTTATCGCCGTTATCGATAAACGATTATCTAATTTGGAGACTTTTATGAAAGAAGCAAAGGCAGGTGAATCTACTATGAGACAAAACGTATCCTTTGATTTAGAGAATGATGGCTCTGGTCCAAGCCCTGCCCTATCTTCGGTCCCCCTTGACGCTTTTAATGATATGGTTGCCGAGTTCAATAACCGTTTCGAAATCTTAGCTGTCGAATTGGCCACTCTTAAAGACACTATTATCAAGTTACAGACATATACCATGGATGTGAATAAAACTCTTATGGAAGAACGTGTGCATGTTTTCTCCGATTTAGGCAATCAGCCACGTATTACGACAAATATTGATAACAACATTGACACAAGTAGTGTCGATCTAAAAGATTTAGTAAATAATGAATTAGCCAATTCTCTATAAAATATATTTGTTTGGAAAAATGAAATAGACCTATGCGTCTAGTAATATCTATATTATATATTACTATAGTAAATACAAATACTACTGCAAATGAGTAGAGAAGAATTTCGTTCCAAAGTAGAAAAGTTACAAGCTAATTATTATAAAGAAAGTCAAAAAGCATTATTCTTCAAGAAGCAACAAAAAGAAGATTGTGCTAATGTCGTATCTAGTAATTTCGACATTGAAGAAATACTTCGACATACCGTATTCAACATACCTAATACGAACAAGGTATTTTTCGATTATACCATTTTCAAAATGTACGCCAACACAAACAATTCGCATTTTATTATTTCTCGGGTTCTCCAATTATTCCAAGAAAGTATAACAAAATATGGAAATTTCGAAGCTCATTTAAATTTGAACACCTTCACTATTTCGGCATTTGAACGATATAAACCTATTATTTCCTATTTTTGCGACGAATGTTTAAGAATCAATACCAATTATCAAGTGGATATGATAGGATTCTATATTTATAACACACCTAGTATGATTGACATGTTATCGACCGCGGCTCGACCTTTCATGGATGATGTAATACGTAAAAAAGTTGTATTATACAGCAAAAAAGAATCCGAAAAATTGATTTCGGATTTGGTTCGATAGACATATAATAAATCATATAAAACTTTTGATTTATTATATATTACGATGGCGACTATTCATATTCATATTTCTGACCAACATAAGGCCGAGATTTTCTCCGGCATTTTCCAATATATGAAATTATTCACTGACCAAATCAATCTTATTTTCGAGAAAGAGCGATTTTATATTCAATCCATGGATGCATCTCGTATTTCCATCTTCGAAGTCTTTCTCCCCGCCGCGTGGTTTGATAGATATGAACATGGAATACCCAGAAATTGTACGATTGGACTGAATTCAACTATCTTATACAAAATATTGGGGACACGCGATAAGGGTCAAGATATTACGATTAAATTCGATTCTGAAATGGAAGATAAATTATACGTGGATTTTACGTCGAATAATAAGACGCTATATAACAAAGAGTTTGAAATGTCGCTCATTGATATTGACTGTGAGATGATGTCGATTCCACCCACGGAAAGTGCGGCGGAGTTTTCGATTCCGTCGGCCAATTTCGCCAGTATTATTGGTCAGTTGAAATTATTCGGTGATTCCATCGATATTGTTTGTAATGAATCAGCCATTCAACTCACTGCATTGAGCGTGGAATCCGGTAAAATGTCGGTGAAAATCGAGATTGATGAATTGAACGAATTTTCGATTGACGAGGGGTCGGAATTGACAATGTCCTATAGTTTGGCGAATCTACATAATATTTGTGCTTATAGTAAGATTGCCAAAGAAATGGTCGTTCATTTGACAGAGAATTTTCCTATGAAAATTATCTATTGGTTAGGTGAAGTGGGCGGTGATGCGAAATTGGTGTTTTATTTGGCACCGAAAATAAACGATGATTAATGTCTTTTAGTGGATAAATATATTTATTCATTTGGCTATAAAACCTCCGATAACCATGCCTCCATCGAATATTGTTATGGTCCTCATCTATTACTATCAGTGACTGTTTGTAATAATTTTGACTTTGCCGCTTCACGTTGTTGTTCTACTGATATTTTCATTTGTTTATTGAATGTTCTCATTGGATTTGGCCAAAACCCCTTCGCACCTAATAATAACATTAAAAACCCTGCTACAAAACAGTTGATTGCTTGAAAGGATATTTTTATCGATAATTTACTTATTTCAAAAAGGGCAAACGGTAATGTTAATGTGCCAACTGGTCCTGTACTTAGTCCTACTGCTGCGGTTGCTCCTAGAGTGCCTAGATGTGGTAAAATCATACTCAACCAATTTGTAATAGAAGAACACGTGAAATGCGCCATCATCAAATTCGACCAAACTAACCCTTTAAAAAAGATAATTACAGAATATCGTTCTAATTTCTGATTATTTAAATATTTTATCATTTTTTCGTCTGAAATATTCAATGTAGTAATCAATGAATTTTCTGTGTTATTCATATTCTCTTTTAATGTGATAAAACGCTCTTCCGCCATCTTTTTATAAGAAAAAACGAATATTTTATTCAATCTCCATAAAAACATGCGTCGTTTTGACCCAGCTAATCCTGTATATAAAACATTAGCTGTATTACTTCCTAATCGACTGAGTGATTTACCAGTTCTCGATATTGCTTTTCCAATCGTTTTATAAAATCCTCCTTTTTGTCTATGACGTCGGGTTCTTCGCCTACCACCCGTTTTTTGCTGTAAAAACATTTTATCTAATATATCCTTTATGACAAAACCGAAATCTTTTTCTATGTTCGCATCTTTTTTCCCAAATAAATAATCTTTTACTTCTTTCACTCCCGTATAGTCCCCGGCAGCGCGCATCATTTCCCTTTCTTTTTCGTAATCATAGGATTCTAATAGTTTAAGTAATTCCTCTATTTTAACATCAATATTGAAATCTTGTTTAACTTTTTCACCCACCGTTATAGTTGGATTATCATTAGGAATAGGAACATCATTTGCCTTGATTGGTTTTTCACCGTTGATATCAACTGTTTTTAAATAACTTTCCATACCAGAATCTATAGATTCGTATAAATAGAGGGTTTTCGTTTTTGCTGTCTTATAGTTCTCTTGAAAATCTGGTTCTGAATCAATGTTCTCGATTTTTATATAAGTTCCATTGTTTATTCTAGTAAAATAGATAATTGCTCGATTTAAAAAGTGATAAGCTTCAGCATAAACATAGTGCGGTGTAATACCATCTCCGGCCAAGTCCTCCAAATCCAAATATTTATTTAATTTTTGTTTTATGATGTCTTTTAGTCGATATTCATCTACCGATGAGACATACTTGTTGATAGATGTTTTCGTAGTTTCGTAATCGAATCCGCCGTATATTTTTTTCGTATTGAATCGAATTCGTGGCTTTATTTTATAACGTTTATTTGATTTACCGCCATTTTGTTGAAATAAAGGATTTTTTACTGTTGATAAAACTTGTCCTTGGCTATCATCTTCATCTTCATCTTTATTATCGTCATTTGGGTCCGTTACAATATTCGCTTTAGTAACATCGACATTTGATAATGAGCCTATAGTACCTTTTGCTTCTTCGTCTATTTTATCAAAATCTTTATTTTCTATTCCCATCTCAGTTAAACCCTCTACATCTCTTCCTTCAAAAATTGTTCTAAGACTAACAGGAGTCATTTCGTTACGCCAATCTGTCATGAAATTATCATCAATACTCTTCATAAAATTTTTCATAAAATCCAATATATGATATAGTCTCGCCCATCGTAATGGATTCAATGGGTTCGTATATACTTTTTTCACTTGAAACTTATACAAGTGTAATATTTCGAATAAAGTATGATTTTTGAAGGGAACATTTCTTATATTATTCATTAGTAAGTTTCGAGTTCTAAAAGATGTATTCCCTATTTGTTCGATTAACTTTGGTGCGATAGTTAAATATGAAACAAATTTGAAAAAATTTTCGCCAGTTCGTCTTGCTTTGTAATCGGATTCTGTTTCCTTTTCTCCTCGCATTTTCATCGATTTATCGATTTCCTCTTTACTAATAAACGGATACAATGCTTTTACTAAGCTTTCATTCGTGAATTCTAAAAATTCCTGATTTTTGAATAAAAGTCTATCTACACTTCCCCCTAATCCGGGGTCTAATGTACGCTTTGCTGCAAAATCGCCTAATAAACGTCCTTGTTTGGCATATGTTACTCCTTTTTTTAAATTTCCCCAATCTTTGGCACTATTTTCTTCATCTATAACATTCAGGATTCTTCTAAATGTATCAGGTTTAATTTTATCTTTAGCTGCCTGTTCGACAGTTTTAATCGATAATACATATTCATAAAGTGCTTTTTTCGAATTCTTAAAGTTTTCGTTTGTTGTTGTATAGTTATTTTTTGTAGCTTCTTCTTCTGGGGTTAAATTTATTGTACCTGTTGTAGATTTGTATTTGTCATACAATACTTTATAATCATTTGTAGCTTTTACAAAATTATTATATGAATTATGAACGTTAGCCATCAACTTTTCTAATTCTGTGCAATTGTCGGTACAGTCATCATCATAATTATCCGTTCTTAAAACATTAAATATTCTTTCAACTGCTTTATCATATAAATTTTCGTTTTCCATGTATATATTGTATGTATATAATATTGATTTATGGTTATTCGACTATAAATCAATTTACTGGATTCTTTTTTCTAAATTAGAGAGTCAATAAAATATTTTTATTATATTTTTGATGTGTGTCGTCTTCGTCCATGCTTACGTGTTTTTTTACCGCCTTTTACTGAACGTTTTGTCTTGTGTTTTCGTACTCGTCTCGATTTTCCGCCTTTACTAGACCAACTTAACCATGACTTACTTGCTTTCTTTTTTAATTGGTTAAATAGTACTGTTGCAAACTCAGCACCAGTCACTGTTTTCTTATTTATCCCAAGTCCAAAGGTTCCTTCAATTTTTACTTTGAAAACTCTTTCCAATCCGTCAAAATTATCATTTAATATTTTTTCCATATTATTCATATTTTCTTCTATAATAACCAAGTCAGCAATAATCGCACTCGACAGAAGAGTATAAAAACTTTTTAACAATCCTTCTGCGATTGTACATTCTCCAAATGAATCATCATCACATTTATTACTAATATCTACTGGAAAAGTATATGTTACTTTCTCCGTGTTAGATAATACGTTTAGTCTTGCATTATTTAATGCATCCATTATGTCATTTATTTTTTTACTTCGTTCTTCTTGGTTAATAGGAACTGAACTTGGTGCTACACCCAATAGCTTGTTTAATATTACACTACCATATGCAGTATAATTTTTCAATTTATAATTCGTAGTTTTCCATGTTTTTTGGTTATCATTAATAAAATTAATAAAGTCTATTACATCTTCTTGTGTATATGGTTTTATATTACCATCTCTCGCCGCAATTCTGAGTTTTTTTATGACGTCATTGTTTTCTTCTTTTTCTCCTTTATAGATATAAACACCTTTTTGTGTCTGGTTATATGCTTTATTAAAACTATTTATTGTTTTTTCATCATTGATAGTTTCTTTTATATGAGAAATTACTTCCTCTTTGGGAGTTGTTGAATCGATAAATATACCGCCAATCTCATTTTTATCTTCAATCTTATTTTTAGTAAAATCACTTACTTCTAGTTTTAATACTGGTTCTCCAGCTACATCATATTTATATAAATTAAATGCAATTTTATCGACGTCTCCACCAACTTTTGACATATCGTTTCCTTGTGTTGGGGCATTGAGCGCATTTAATTCGTTTAATAGTGCTTCTTTGTCAAAACGATTCAATATTGCTCTGTAGAATATTTCTTTACACTTATTTTTTTTACCATCGATAGTTGTTAATTGTTCAGCTGTTGTATCTGGGTCTTTTTTCTGAATTAACATATAACCTGTAGAAAAATACACAATATGAACCAAGTCTTTGTTAAATAGGGTAAGTTCTATTAAAGAATTGTCTCCGTTTCCACCTTTCGTCGAATTGGACGAATTAGATAGTCCAGTAGGTTGTGTTACATTTGACGGGTTTGTCAGAAAACCAAACCCTGATGATTGTTGTTTATAAGTGTTTGCAGGTGGCATTGTAAAAACATCTGCATCTGAAGATTTATCGTTATTTATCAACATTCCTAAACTGATAAACCCAAGTGAGCCATTATTATTCAATTTGTAATTCTTACAAATTTTTTTTTTTACACAATTATTATTATAGTCATTAACTACATCAATCATTTTCAAACCGGTTATATGATTTTTACTTGATTCACCAACTCCCCCAAAAAGATAAAATAGTTTGCTTTTAGCTTTATCTTCAAATGCATTTTTGCTTGCTTCATTGTCTTTCTGTAAATCATCTATCTCAATTCTTCCATCATCGGGAAATAACTTAATTTTTTCTTGCATTAAGCCTGCATCAACTTCATTTAACACATGGTTAACTACATCTGCCACAACTGAGTCATTGCATGTATTTATCCTTGAATTTATATCAGTAAATAAATCTTCATCATATTTAATAAGAATCAATGGATTTGGGCCATAGTCAAAAGGATTAATAATATTATTATTTACTGGTGCAGGTGAAGTTACTGGTGCAGGGTTTTTTTCTGATTGGTCAAATTCCACACCTACGTCATTTACACCAATAGTCGATGTATTTGCAACTTTTTCAGACGACATTATTAATAATAATCAATATATATTATCCCCACAAAATAAATCCCTTCTTATTGCGTTTATTCTTTTCCCCTAAATTCATACACCTATACTATACAAAAAACTATGTCAGCTATTTTAAATATAACCATTTTTATTATTCTTCTCTTTCTCTATATTCATATCGTCCAACAATTGAAGCGAAGCGAAGATTTAGAAATATATGAGATGGATTATTCGACGAACGAGAACCTACAAGAAATCTGTGATATCAAACAACCGGTCCTTTTCGAATACAAATCCGTCGTACCATCCTTTTTCGAATCCTTAAATATCGATACTATCGATGTCATACAGCATTCCGACCTAAAGGTCAAAGAAACACAGGATTATTATCAAGAATCGCCTAAAAACGAAGATATATCAGTGGATTACGTGGTTCTCCCCTTTGCATCCGCACATACTCTCTTAACGAGCGATACGAATTCTCGTTATTTCACAGAAAACAATGAAGAAGCCGTAGATGAAGCCGGATTATCCCATTTATACAAAGAGAACGACGATTATCTAAAACCCTTTGCAACAGCACAAACAAAATACGATATCCAATTTGGCTCTAAATCTGCTACGACGCCCCTTCGCTACCATACTGGGTATCGCCATTTCTTATGTGTTAATTCGGGGAAAATCCAAGTCAAAATGACTCCATGGAAGAGCCAAAAATATTTGTATCCTATTTATGACTATGAAAACTATGAATTTCGAAGTCCCGTTCATCCATGGAAAGGGCAGCGTAAATATCTACACGAAATGGACAAAATCAAATTCCTAGAATTCGACGTAGTCGCGGGGCATGTTTTATATATTCCTCCTTATTGGTGGTATAGTATCAAATATTCGGATGAACCCACCTTAGTATGTGGATTTACGTATAATTCTATTATGAATTGTGTAGCCAATATTCCACATTGGACGCTTTACTATCTTCAACAAAGTAATACGAAAACCCGCACAGTCAAGGTTCTCGATGTTTCGGGACAAATGGTAGAAATTAGTAAAGTGGATGAAAACGGTGAAATGGAACCCGAAAATATAACTATCAAAGTTATCGAAGAACCTAAAAAATTGAACGTAATTTGAGAACTTTATGATAATACTAAAAACTCAATTTATTATTATTATCATGTCTTTTGAAACATCCTACAGCATGGAACCTTTGTCGAAAGAGACGCGTTTTCTCAATGAACAGATTCAAGGTTTAAAGGAATCTTTACCGCCGATTATTTATAATGATATTAAGGGTATATTTATAAAGGATATCGATGAAAATGGAAACGAAAATGAAGTGTATGTACCTAGTGATAATGAAATACAACAACATATTCAACAATCGCGTATTAAACTCCGTATTAAACAGCTGGAACACGAGTTGAGAGAACTAAACAAGACGTTGGAGTTGTTATCCAGTGGTTTGTCTCGATTTTAGAAAAATATAAAATCTTTATTATGAATTTTACGTAAAATATTATAAAAAGTAAAGGGATTTTTTGTTTCCAACATGTTTCCATGCTGTTATTTGTTACATAATTATCCTTTATTTTTATTATGATACTTACTAACAAATATATAAAAAATCCCAAAAATCCCCAAAAATGTTTCCACCATGGAAACATAAAAATCCCAAAAAATCTTTATTATGAATTTTACGTAAAACTCATAATCGTTCAATTCCTATCTACGCGGATTTCTTTCAATACATTTCTTAATATCTTTTGCGTATCTTTTTCATCCTCTTCATCCGTGAATGCACCCAAACATGTCAATGATAACTGCGTAAATGCTTCATTCTGTGGGCTATTATTGATGGCATATTCCGGGTTTTTTTCTTGCCACGCCGGCAATTGTTTCAAGTTTTTTCGAGCCATGATTTTCACGATTTTTTTCAATTTGGGTTGCTCGTCCTTTTCTTTTTCCCATGCATCATTATCTCGAATATATACTGTTTCTCGTTTTAAATCTGTACAATGAAGGGGTCGTTTAAAGACGTCGATTTCCTTGAGTTTATTAATAAAAATCCTAGAAATACCATTTACATAACCTAATCTACCTGTCGCTTCAATATCCGCCACAGTTAATTGTATATTATCCAAAAATTCTTGTATATTGATAGCATTTTTACATTGCTCGTTCAAGAAGAAATTCAAATTAAATTGATTATTGTTAGTAATCGTCGTAACATTACCTTGTTTCTTTACCAACTCCACAATAGTATTGTTTAATTCTTTTTGTTGTTCCATCATAAAAGCCTGCATTTCTTTGTTGCTCTTCATTAACTCAACCAATAATTCAGATGTTTCATTGGTCGTTATTTCTGTATTATTATTCATTTTTTCAGTAAAGTTATTTAAAATATTACTATTAACTACCGTACAAGTTTTTTTATGATAAAATAAGCTGTTTCTTGCTGTGTAACTTTTACTACAATTTTCACAAACATGTAACACTTGGGTAGGCGCTTTTTTTGTTCTATTCATATGCTTACGAGTGGAAATATGTCTTTCCCATTCACTTTTTTTACTGCATTTGAATATACATTCTATACAGGAATACATTCTATAGTGTAGGATCTTTTTTTGTTCTATATTTATAGAACGAGAAAAACGCCTAAATAGTTTTTTATGTAAAACTATTTATTTTTGTCCGGCGTTTTTTCCGTTCTAAAATCGAATAAAAAACGCCGAATGCTAACATTTTTATATATTTGTCTGAATTTTTCATTACCATATATCATCTGAATAATTCGGCGTTTTTTCGGTTCTATTTTTGTTAGAACGAAAAAAACGCCGGGCAAACCCCGAAAAAGGTTGCAGCGCACTTTTTGCGTTATTTTTTTGGCGTTTACTGCATTATGGTAACATCGTAGATTTTTAAGGCCTTTTTGAAAAAGTCCATCGACACTTTTGAAAATTGGACATTTTTAAAATGTCCAAAATCCAAAAACTTCCATCCAATTTTTTTCGGAAAAATCTACGATTCAGTATTTTCTGTGAAACTATGGAATTCAGTATTTTCCGTGAAACTATGCAGGCGTTTTTTCCGTTCTAAAATCGAATAAAAAACGCCGAATGCTAACAATTCTGAACATTTGTCCGATACTTTCATTACCATATATCATCTGAATAAATCGGCGTTTTTTCGGTTCTATTTTTATTAGAACGAAAAAAACGCCGGACAGACCCCGAAAAAGGTTGCAGCGCACTTTTTGCATAAATTTTTTGGTAGTCAAAGCTTCTCAGTCACAACGTAGATTTTTGACCCCTTTTTGAAAAAGTCCATCGACACTTTTGAAAATTGGACATTTTTAAAATGTCCAAAACCAAAAAACTTCCATCCAATTTTTTCCGGAAAAATCTACGATTCAGTATTTTCTGTGAAACTATGGAATTCAGTATTTTCATGTAAAACTACGCAAAACAAACAAAAAATATATCCATATTATTATTATATCCATAATAATATATATGATAAAAAAACTAATAACCATCGCTATCATATTATTGGCATTAGATGCTTGTTATTTACTAATAAATAGAACCCTTTTCGAAAACCAAGTCATCGATATTCAGCGTACTACTATGAAAGTCAAGCCCATTAGTGTAATAGCATGTTATATATTTCTAATTGGTGGATTATATTATTTTATTATAAAAAATCATAGACCCGTTCTCGATGCGTTTATATTAGGTCTTGTTATCTATGGTGTATATGAAACAACCACATATGCATTATTCAAAAAATGGCAAGCATATTTAGTATTCATGGATACCCTATGGGGAGGAACATTATTAGCATTGACAACGTACATTACTTATATGATATGATGAAGACAATATGCAAAATAAAAATAATAATAACACATTTATCCACTTCAAGACAATGCCAATACATTACGTAGCTTCAATTTCCGCGTAGGAATATGCGCTCCATATTTATCGCAAAATGCACGAATATCCATTTGAACCGTACCATCGATATGCTGACCTATGATACGCTTCTGTAATTCCAAACTCTGTTCATCCGGCTCAAAATTCCACTTATTATGAAATAACTCAAAACGGGTCATATCGTTTTCATCATATTCATCATCATCAAATTCCACAGTCTTGGTATCATGATTAACAATACCATCAAACTGTTGAATACGATGAGACCATATTAGCGTGTTACTTGCATAATATAACCAACCGTAAAACCAAATATTCACCATATTATCAGGTATAAAAGTATTGAATAGAACGGCAGCATTTCGCCTGATAGGAAACCGACATACAAATTTTAATAGTGTGCGCGGTGAATCGGTCGATAATGTAGCATATTTTATGATATTTTCCTGTGACAATAATATACGTAACTTCCCATTTACTCTAAGGTCTTGATTATCCTGACATTTTATATGTAGAAATGCTTCTATAAATTCAACAATACTGTATTGCCTATATATCAATGTTTGTACGAGCGAAGCTACCGCGATAGCAGGGTCAATCAATAATAGTTTTTTTTGTATCCATGATTCAATATCGGGATTGAGTTTTTTATAGAAATGTTCATACAATTCGCATATATAATCGATTGTAGATGTATCTAGTAAAGAATCATCAATATAATCATTTGAATAAAATAATTCAAATGTCCAGAAGAGTGCTTCGTCTAATTCACGGTCAAGAATAGCCAATAATAAAGACTGTTTTACTTCAATCGTGGGATAAAGATATCGTGTAAGCGAAAATGTTTCCATGATTTACTATAGTTATATTTACAGATTTATTGTTTATAAATAGTATCTGTAATCAAAAATCTTCAATTTTTTGATAATCTAGGAAAATATATAATATAAAATATTATATATCAGAATCATGTCGAAAACGAGACTACATAAACGGAAAAATAAAAAATATACGAAAACGACGAAATTTTTACCCAAAATGAAATCTGTTCAACGAACAAATACGCAGAATTCACATTTGGTGAAAGTATTTTTCGAAATGTTGAATATGGTAAAATTATATCATTGGAAAACAAGGTCATATGCACAACATAAAGCAACGGATGAGTTATATGCGAAATTGAATGAACATATAGATAAGTTTATAGAGATATTACTTGGCAAAGGAACGGAAAAAGCTAGCGGTTTAAAAGGAACGGAAAAAGCTAGCGGTTCAAAAGGAACGGAAAAAGCTAGCGGTGCTAGCAATAGTCAAAATACAAACAATACCGACCGCATAAAAATGATGGAAAAAAGAATCGATTTAATCGACCCAAACAATGTAAAAGATTTCAAAAGCCGTATATTCGAATATCGCGAATTTCTAACAGACTTTAATATGCATTTCGACAGCAAACACGATACAGATTTATTAAATGTACGAGACGAAATTTTAGGAGATATCAATCAATTCTTATATTTATTGAGTTTCGATAAATGAATTATAGGACAATAACATACCATGAATAGTAGGTAAAACATTCATACCCTTTCTATATTGACCATGTATTTCAAAATAACGTTGTTCTGATACATTCCCGCGATTTATCAAGATTTTTTGACGCTCTTGATAAACCTTCTTCCACGTACGCTGTACAATCCGTAACCAATGAGTCTTCAAAATAACCGAATAGGATTCGTCTGGTAAAACCGACAATTTAATAATATCGACCGATGGGTTATCAGCTCGAATAACACTATATCGATATAAATAACCACAAATGCGTTCGTACGAATATTTATAAAATGTCGATACAGATACCGAGTTCGTGATTAACATGGTACGACGACTCGGTATATAAGCGTGCATACCGATATAGTAATATCCATTTTCTTTATCGATATCTAAATGGTCTTGGTCTTGTTCGAATATATCTTCGAAATCTGAATCGAGTTGTTCTTCATCGCTATAATAGAATTCACTATCACTATCAGTACCAATGTCAATAACAATCGAGCGTCGATTAGGTTGTTGCATACACATTTTTATGAAATAAAATAAGAATAACAAAATAGTTTCAATTTTTTGTATGATAATACAATATACAATGTCTTACGATACTTATAATAATGACACGAAGACTATAATTACACCGGTAGGTCTTACAGTAGCACCGACAGTAACGGTTGCTGCCCAGCCTACATCAGTAGAACCCACGAAAAATATAGGAAAAGAAACCCCCGCAGATAAACGACAGAACCCCATTAATTACTATGTCAAGTTCTCGTTTATGATTACTTATATTCTACTTTTGACAACGGCAACACTAACGTTTATCGAGGCTATGCGTACAAAGATTCCTAGCGTCCGCCATATTCTTAATTTAGAAACCTGTATTTCAGTTGTAGCCGGATACTTCTATTCGGTGTTTTTAGCACAAATCCAAGACTATGAAAAGCAGGACAAACCAGTCGATTGGGCGGATATTTCGAGAACGCGTTATGTAGATTGGTCGATAACTACACCCCTTATGTTGATAACACTATGTGTTGTATTAAGTGTGGAATCCAAAAAATCCGTCAATCTACATACCATATTACAGATTATTGGATTGAATTACATAATGTTGTTTATCGGATTCATGGGTGAAATGGGCAATCTAACTAAATGGACTGCATGTCTAACCGGATTTATACCATTTACAGTAATGTTTTATTTAGTATATACGCGATTTGTCAAAGGACATACATCGTTCTCGAATTCCTTTTTGTATTACTTCTATTTAATCATATGGTCATTGTATGGTGTAGTTTATATGCTCCCCGATAATATTAAGAATATAGCTATGAATGTTTTGGATTGCATAGCCAAATGCTTGATAGGAAACGGACTTTTTATTTACTATTCTGGTATTATTAAAGGATGGTAAAACAATATTATAATATAAAGGTATATTATGATAGAATGAGATATATGAAGAAAAAACATACATTAAAAAGAAATTATATTGACCATGAGCAGCAAAAATACGTAGCAGGAGATATCGTTAAACAGAATGCATATGAAAAAATATTAAGTATAGGTTACGAATTCGAAACAAGTAGTTTAGCCAAACTAACGGGCATTTCGGAAGGTGGAAAATTAGCCAAGCTGTTGAATACAGATACTGCTAGAAAAGATATAGAAATGCTGGATGACCCACGAAAATTAGTAGAAGAAAGCGAAGAAGATAAAATAAGCTATGAAAAACGAAAACGAGAAGAATTGAATATAGACATGTTTAAAGAAACAGGCGAAAAATACGATAAGAACGAAGCCACATTTTTACTAACAAACGATATATCTGAAAGTAAATTTGTAAAAAAAATATCGAAAATATGTGAAACGGAAATATTATCAATAAGAGCGAAACAAGTTGGAAAAGCTATAAAAAAGGCGAATTTATATAGTCACAAAGACCAAATAATGAAAGCTATACAAGAAGGACCTTACGGAAAAGTGACGGATGAATTAAAAATTCTTTTCGAAACAGAGAGATTCGCAAATGATAAATATAAACCGAGAATAAAACATTTTTACGAATTATTAAAAGGAATATATGCACAGAATGATAATTTATATACATATACACGAACAGACGATTTCGATAGAACCACAGATTCCGGCAAATATAATATCAATTTCGAGTTTTGGAATGATATAGAATGTGGTACGTTCGCCGATGTAGAATGGGTAATTACATATTATAAACCGACTATTAGTAAGAATATCATATTGGATACATATATAAATGCAATCCGTAATATAGCAAGGCATTTGAATGAATATACAGGGAAAATGCGCGGCTATATAGAATTATCGACTGGTCAAAGACAAAAAGATACACATACCAAAATAACGTCACCTACCACTAGAAGTCTATTCTATAGACCGGATAAAGGAATAGAGCAAAATTACTATTTACAAACCCATGTTTTAGACGAAAAAGAAAAACGAGAAACGGAGTTGAGTTTAGATGATTGTTGCATAACATCCCAAATGACATTTTCGACACTAATACATAATGTTTTTCCCATTATGAAACATTTAATCAATGATAATATAAATAATATACCCGAATTCCAAGAGGTATTTCATAAGAGAATTATGGTTTTACAAAAACTAGAAGATTGTATCAAGAAATTGATAATCGAATATAATAAAAATAATCCCGACTATAAAATAGAAGCAGATGGTGATAGTAAAGAGAAAAAAGAATTAGTATCTGCCGTAAAAAATTATATAGGACTCATTTTTTTCAAGCTATATCAATATATAAATGATTATTTACAACAGGACACTAACAAACGGACATATTTAAAAGATAAATTATATTTTAATAGCCGACATAAAAATTATGCATTATACAAGGGATTAAAATCGACGATTCATGAATTATTCGAAGAGAAAGGCATTACCGAAAAACAAGTTATATCTCTCATTCAAACCCTAATAATCAATGAAGAGATTTTATTGAATTATATGTTAGATGATATTGAGTATGTCGAACCAGGTGCATTTAGTATAAATACACATATTGAAAGAGATGATGATGAATATGGCGACCCGACTGTATCATTACTTTCTTATTTTCAGTTTTTCGAAGAACCTAGAAATGCGGATGATAATATGACAGAAGATAATGAAATAATACTTTATGATTGGCTAGAATACGATGGTGTAGATATTTACTCAACACAATCTGATATTCAAACCCATGAAGGAAAGCGAAATAAGATATTGATAGAGTTTAGAGGATTTCAACGTTCATTGACACCATATATGTTGAATATGGCGGATAAAGAATTAAAAGAAGATATGTTGAACGGAATTTGTAACAGAATTGCAAAGAAAGAAAAAAGTATTATTAATGGTGCTTCCGTAAAAGGTTTAAAAAAATTAATAGCATTATATGATGATAATGATAAATATCCCATAAAAGGATTAAAAAAAACAAACAGAAGTAAAAAATCTAAGAAAAAGAGTTCTCTCACTCGAAAATCTAGTAGAAGTAGATAAGGTCTATCGGTGGATAATCGAAGATTAGACATTTGGCTAACCGTCGGTTATCGAGAGGAGACCCATATGCTTTGATAAGGAACGGAAAGAATGAAAGGAACGGAAAGAATGAAAGGAACGGAAAGAATGAAAGGAACAGTGGATAAATGTATTTATCCACCAAAAGACAATAACCTAGAAACCATAAAAAACGAAAAATTGAAGTTTATATTATTATCAAAATATAATAATATAAATCGAACAAATGAATTTCTATTCAGAAGACATTATTAACGATATTATAGATAACTCTCCGCTAGAAGAATTAATCGATAAAATAGACGAATTCAGAGCAACCAATATGTATATATTTCTGAAATACGCAGGAACTAGCATAGGACCTGTTTATACAAATGCCATGATAAAAAACGAAAGGAATAGTATGGCGTATCACTGTTTAGACACGGAATTCGATATATATAATTGTCCAAGTATTATGGTTTATCGTAGGTTTCCTAACACAGAGACAAATGAAATCATATATTATATTCTTTTAATATGTACAAAAACGAAATTCAAATGCATGGGATATGCAAAAAAATTACTAGACGGTTTTATTGAACGCGTTAAAAAAGATACCGAAGAGGAAAGAAATGAAAAAAAAGTCAAAATAGCGCTGAGTTCTGTAGAAGAAGCCGTAACATTTTACGAAGGATACGGGTTTAAATGGACCCGTAAATCGTTAATCGACCATAAACCATTAACATGGTTTGAAGCATTTGATGAAACAAAAGAATATTTTATTATGGAATTAGATATATAGTCAATCAATTATAGCGCCATAATGGCACGCATCATCTTATTCAATTTAGGATTCTTGATGATGACACCACCGCCACCACGTCCATATTGGGACGTCATGCGATTCAAATCGCCGATATAAACCAAATCCGCATCATTACATGCATATTTCGAATGGTCGTGGCTACTACTATAGCTAATTTCACCAAATATAATATTTTTATTATCGATAACGTCTGAGTTAATATCAAAATGGTCGGGACAATGGTGTCCGCGAATCCATGTTTCACAATGCCATTTTCCACCAAAGGTTGTTTGAATCATATCACTGAATATATCGATATGATTTTTAGGTGATTTCGCTATATGATAAACAGTTGGTTCATGTGCTATTGAAATAGCAATAGAATTAATTTGAAATGAACCGGCTACTTCCAATGATAATATAGGTAAGCTACTGGTCGATGAATCCTTATCTACAAATGGCTTCATGATGGCCAATTGTTGTAATAATTCGGAGAGTTGTTCGATAGGTATCCCTGAAAGAAAGACGAAAGATTGTCCGTATATTTCTTCGGAATGATAAATATGAGTTTTTTTTTCATCAACAAATCCTTCGTTATCGAATCGAACCATGAATCTCGGAACTGAATGAATAAGCCAACAAATTTCCTTATCATTCCATGCAAAACATCCCTTACAATGCCCACCGACGGAACACATCTTATCATCATGTTCATCATTATAATTAATATAATTCGTAAATTTTTTATTTTTGAAAGCTGAGGTTACCCAATCAGTAACATCAGTCTTATAAATAAACGTGTTACCATCGAAATCCAAATATTGGAGTCCATGGGGAAGTTTCAGAGCAACCTTATATTCAAGAGTAGTCTTGTTTTTATTTATAGATGTAATATCATAACAAGAGGATAAGAGATTCTTCGAAGAATAGCAGCCCATATTATAATTATTATGTGTATAATATGGATGAAACCGACAAAAATCAATTTTTTGCAAATCATACATACAAACTTTGTGATGTGGCGACGTATTTCAATAAATTGCCTTCAATTTGTCCCAATTTATGTAAAAGTCCAACATCACCCAACGTTTCAGCGACCCCTATAAATTCCTTCGTAATAGTAACGATTTTTAGCATCGCCTTATTAAAATCGCCGACGGAAATCGATTTCGCCGATAATTCATCGCGAATAAAAATCTTACATGTGAATTCGTCTTCCAAATCGTACCACTTCATAGCCAAGTCGGCCAAATCAAACTGTAGAATATTATCATAATGAATCCCCGTATCTACCTGAAATTCGTTTTCAATCAATTGATAATCGTTCGCCATTTCTACTACTTCTGTCAGACGATAATTCAAAAAGTCGGAATCGGATTGTGGTCGCGATGACCTTTCATCCTCGGGTACTTTTACATCAGTAAAACATGCGAACAGTCCCACTAGTAACTTCGGTGTAAAATCGGCGAAAGAATCCCATCGGGTTACCATCAATTTCGATAGAATAAGCGGATGTATTTCGGCAATGGACGCAGCCATTTTACCCATAGGACTCAAAATATAACTCTCATCTACTTGAAACATATATCCACCATCAATTAATATTTGACAAATAGTTTCCGTTTGTTTATCGATATATTTTTCATAATAAGACACGGATTTATGTAGGGAATCCAAGCTTTTTTCGAGGGCATAGAATTCACGAACCGATTTTACATCATCTAATACTGTTCTATTTTCATCTTTAATTTTACGTAATTCTTGCTCAGCGTCTTTGCGTTTTCTATTTACCATATATTTAATATTATCTTCAATATCGATATATCTATCACAAATATCACGTGGGCACCGTAAAAGCATAAGATATCGTTTTTTATCTTCAATCGCTTTTTCAGTGTTTTGTATTTCGAAACGTCTTCCTTGTAGTTCTTTTTCAAGTTCTCCGCGAATCATACTTTTTTTAGAAAAGGTGGATAAATCGGCCAATGTATGAGTGCCTTCGGCTTTCAGTAGATTCAAAACTACGTTATAAGATACATGATATTTCGAAACGAGTGTTTGTGGTTTCCCTGATAAAATCGCTCGATAATCGGTAAGTGTAGGTACGGAAAACAGATTATTACAATGAACAACGTGACCGACGGTATCAATACCACGCCTACCAGCACGACCCGACATTTGACTATACTCATGAGCTAAAACATAGCGTTCAGTTTGTCCATCGAATTTCGATAGACTAGTAAATACGGCAGTACGAATGGGACAATCTAAGCCAATAGCGAAAGATTCTGTGGCGAATAACATTTTGATATATTTTTTCGAAATCATCAATTCGACGATTTCGCGTAAAATGGGAATCATACCGGAATGATGAATTCCGATACCTTTCTCAAGCAGTGAAACTAACTGATTATATTCGGGCAATAATAAATATTCTCTGAAATTCGGTAATTTACGTATAATTTGCTCACATTCGTATCGGACAGTATATCCTACTTTACTATCGAATTCTAGGAGAGAAACGGTTATCGATTCGGCGCATAATTCGACTTGTTTCCTTGAGAAAACGAACGTAATTGCGGGTAACATATCTTTTTCTAACAAATGCTCACAGAGCTTGTTAAGTACATGCTTACGATTTTGCCTGAGTTGGTGTTTATCGAACATGTCAGTCATTTTCGCAATAGTACGATATCCTTGTTCAGAGAAAGAACCTTTTGCATCTTGTAATGATATTAATTTATTCGTTGAATCGCGTATTTGTTGCTGTACTGTTTTGTCGCGAATCGTTTTAAAAACGGCTTCGTTAGTACAAAGAAATCCATAATGAGAAAGGGGTACAATACGATGACTTGTTGTAGCTAAATAGACTTTTTTTTCACCGGAAGATTCACACCATTCCGCGAATCCAGCGGGATTATCTATGGTGGCCGACAACATGACCATCTGAACATGTTTGGGTAACATAAGAATCGATTTCTCCCATACATTTCCACGTTCCGTGTCATTAATATAATGAACTTCGTCGAAAACGACTGCAGCTAAATCGCGATTCAGGTCGATTTGAAAAGATAAATTTGCTGACGCAACTCCACCAGAACTAGATACAGGACCAAGACCACTGCCAGAACCAAGTAAAAAAAGCGAATTCATAAGGATTTCTGTAGTCATAATAAGGACATCGGCTTCTGGATTGGTTTTTATATCACCAGTAAATAGGCCGAATGAAATATGTGGAAATTTACGCGTGAATTCGTAGTATTTTTGGTTAGATAGAGCTTTAATAGGACTTGTATAAATGACTTTTTTTCCTTGACCGACAAAATGTTGAATAGCAAACTCTGCAGGAAGCGTTTTTCCTGAACCCGTAGGTGCAGTAACTAATGTATGTTGCCCTTCAACAATGGCTTCAATAGCGTATTTCTGGAAATCACTTAGCGGATATGGATACAATTCAAAATAAGATTCATAGTTTGAATTGTTAGGATAAGGTGCGCTACAAATTACAACCATAATAGTTTTTCCGATGATACTAATATAAAACATGGAATAATTTTATATTAGTTTGTAATATTATTTTATTGATAAAAACTATTACACCTTTGCACATTTACGGGCTATTTTATTTCCTCGATTTCTTTGATTTTCTCGATTTCTTTGATTTCTTTGATTTTCTCGATTTCTTCGATTTTCTCGATTTCTTTGATTTCCTCGTTTTCCTACCTCCGCCCAATTCTAAATTTTCAAAGGCATAACCTATACCATCCGCGTACTTCCTTGTTTCTTCTTTAACATGTTCCGAAGCACGCTCTCCACCCGCTTCTATAATCAAATCTTCTATAAATTTTTTTTTTCGATCTTCTGGGGACATTCCTTTTATAGTTTCATCATTCTCTATATTATCCCACCATTTTTTTGCGGCCTCCGCTATATCAAATTTTGGGTTCATTAAATTATCTAGTTTTTTATAAGTTTCATTTTCACAACCATCTAGACAAACAATTTGAACCGCACTCCCAACACATAAGACAAACCTTTCTATTATTCCTTTTACACAACTTGTCTTATCGCCTGTGCCCGAATAAGCGTTACACGCTTCATTTAAAAAAGATAATATATATTCCCGTTTAAAATCAGGGCCTTGTGCAAAGGCAAAAGTCACACTTTTGGCTATTAATTGTTTATCCTCTTGTGGTATAGATTCTCCCATTTTATTAAATGCTCGTTCAAAATCAGCCAATTTTTCAGCCAATTTTGTAGCGTCATCATTAAACAATGTTGTTATGTTTTCTGTAAATTTTGTTTTTATAAGTTCGTAAATGTCTCCCTCAACGTCGGGTTGAGCAATAATTTCGAGATATTCAGTTTCTTTTGGTTTAAATATAGTAAATGCGTTATGAACTTCAAATGCCACGCCTACATCAGGTTCTCCTTCTCTCTCCTCTTCTTCTTCATGTTCTTCCCTGTCTCGTGCATTTTCTTCCCATTCTCGTTCCCGTGCTCGTGCCAATATTTGTTCATTTGCTCCTGCTCGTAATAACGCTTCTTCTATTCCTATTGTGTTGGTTAAAATGGCGTCATCTAGAGTAGCGCCAGTTAAAATAGCGCCAGTTAAATCCGCGCCAGTTAAATCCGCGCGAGTTAAATCCGCGCCAGTTAAATCCGCGCCAGTTAAAATCGCGCCAGTTAAATTTGCATGAATTAAATTCGCGTCTTCTAAAATCGCGCCAGTTAAAATCGCGCCAGTTAAATTTACCCCAGGAAATAGCACCATCCCATCTGTTCGCAACCCTGTAAGTGTCATTCCTGATAAATTAGCCTTCTCGAAATTAGCCGGCCCATCGAAATTATGCGGACTTGTTAAACTAAGACCAAGTGAATAAAAATTTGGTATATTTCGTAAATCTATATTAATACTAAGTGGGTCATCCGAAAGACGACGTTGGGTTAATAGCATTTTCACTATTTCATTCGAATATCGAATTCTCGCACTTACATCGCTTACATCTACAGCCGCTAGTGTCTGTTTTAATACATCCATTATAAATATATCTAAAGATAATTATAATGGTGAAATCCCTACTATTTATTTTACATTTTTGCATATTTTTTTGTCCTCTAAAATGTGAAAAGGCCTAAAATACATGCTCCATTTCAATGACATAACAATGGTCGAATAATTCGAAACTCACTTTATCTTGGTCATTGACAGCTGCAATAAATGATTGTTTATACTTAATAAGATTTATGATAGCCTGAATGGTTCTATCAGTACAACTACTATAGTCATCCAAGCCATGTAAAAACCCCAACCTCTTGATATTTTCATGAAAAATGAAATCGCATGACAAAGGAAGAGGACCACACAGTTTATCTCCCAAATATGTTTGGATGTCGTTCATTAGCGTAGTTTTGCCTGTTCTCGCTTGTCCAGCCAAAAGTATCATCTTGCTGTTTGGAACGCCATTTTTCACGTTTTCTATATATTGATTGAGATACTCATAGTCAGCGGGCTTCAAATATGGTGACCAGTCGTGCATTGTGTTCTGATATATACATATAATATGTATGTTATCTTTATGTTTTTTTGTGAATCTATTTATGTGTATGTAAATACACCCTGTATTATTTAGTGTAATAAAAAAATAAAATCTATATTGTTTATATATATGTCAGAAGCTAAAGCGCATAAGTCTAGAGGTCGAACGCGTTCATCTACGTCTAAAAGTCGTAAGGGTTCATCTGAATCTAGGTCTAGGTCTAGGTCTAGAACTAGAACTTTCAAAAACCAAATGAAAAGAAAAAACGGTAGAAAAGAAATAACCGATCTCTATGAGTTTGTTATCGCAAAAACAAACTATACACCGGAAGAAGTGCACGGAAAAGGTTGGTTTAGTAGATATGGTGATCCAAACAAAGATCCATTTAATATTGGCATACATTATTCAGATGGAGAAAAAACGTTTATTTGGAGGTATGACCATGAAAGAGAAGCATATATAAAAGAAAAAGCAGATATATGCTATGAGTATTTATTGCAATTACACCTTTTCTCATTTAAAACGCCCATTTTTATATAGTTAAAAATATATAAAAATAATTTATGCTTTCAATACAAATGGATATTGAAAATGTTATAAAAGAAAATATATCTCTTAAAGAAGAAAACAATAAGTTAAAAACATTATTAGAAAATTATAATACTTCAAGGAAATCTTATTATGAAAAAAATAAGAAAATTGTAAATGAAAAAGCAAAACAAAGATTAAAGAAAATAGCAGAAGAAGACCCCGAAAGGTTAAAGGAAATTAATCGTAAGGCATATTTGAAACGAAAAGAAAAATTACAAAAGTTAGAAACTACGGAAGTTTCTATAACGGAAAATATTTAGGCATAATATCTTTTTCAAAAGTTTAATAAATTCTTGAAAAAGAACTTAAAATTATTTTCTCTGTATAAAATATAGAATGGTGAAAAAGAAAAAGTTGAAAGACGATTTCAAATCATTTAGGCATAATGAGAAGGCATCCTTCCAAACCATCAAAACCACTCTCAAATCTGTTCTTTTGAACCGTAATGAGATACAACCTGAAATAAATAATTTGGTTTTTGCTATGAATGATTTAATGATACATTCCTACCAGTTTATTAGGTTATATGTTTTACATTGTTATACTACCAATCAATCCTTACCTGAAATAGATGAAACATTTATTATTTACTGTATCAAAACATTAGGAGTTCGTGATAATAGAGGAAAGAAAAGTGCTGATGTGGAATTATTAGAAAAATTAGAAAAGTTTTACCAAACAGAATATCAACCTTTATTGAACCATGAAAAAACGATTCTTAAAAACACAACCTTTATGCTTCCTTATTTAGCAACACAAATTCATACTTCTTTATCGAATAATGCACAGGAACATTTTATTCAACACTTCTTACGCTTTATCAATAAAACAACTACCGAAATTACAGAGGATAAACCAATACTATTTCAATTCAAGAAACAAGTATTAGAATTAGATACTGAAACTGATGAACTTTTTACTAAGTGGAAACAATTACATTTACCTCACATTTTTCCAAACAATATCAAAAAATCAATACACTATGATGTGAAAGTTAGACCATTTGAATACCTGAAAGGAATGTTGTATATGAACTCTGTATTAGAAACGCAGGAAAGTAAGTTATTCCAACCTTTACCATTAAGAAACAATATTATTCCCAAACATATCATTTTAGATACTGCTTGTTTGGTTAGTTTATTTAGTCCTGAAAAAGATAAGGATGGGAATAAAACAAAAAAGGGTGAATTATTGAAGAATATCAAAGACAACCAACATGATATTTGGAATGGATTTTTGAACTTGAACCATAAAACATTCAAGAATAAACATTACCAGTTTCATCACCAAATCCAAACAGATGGTATTTCTTGCTGTTTATTATTTATCCGAAAAGATTTGAAGGATAAGAAGTGGGGCAGTAAAGTCCCTACTTTACCTGAACAAGATTTCTATAACATAGAAGATTTATCAAAGGAACAATTAGATGAATTGAAACCAAGAAATATAGTGGGTTGCGACCCAGGAAAGCGTTCGTTAGTTTATATGATGGATGGTAATGGTAATAAGTTACAATATACAGCACCTCAAAGAAAAATGGAAAGTAAGGCAAAGTGTAATCAACGAATATTATTGGAAGAAAAGAAGAAACATGGTGTTATTGGATTAGAAACCGAATTGTCAAGCGAAAATAGTAAATCTGTGGATTATGAAAAATTTAAGTCCTACTTGGTTGAAAAGGATAAACTCAATAAGAAGGTGTTAGAATTCTACCAACGAGAAACATGGAGAAAAATGAAATTCCGCCAATATAGTTATGGTAAGAAAAGCATGGATACTTTCCTGAATAAAATAAAGGAAACTTTTGGTGAAAATATTCTTATTGGTTATGGTAATTGGTCAAGAAGCACACAAATGAAACATTTTATGCCTACTATGAATAAAGGATTAAGAAAGCAAATCCATAAGAAATACGATACAATAACAATTAACGAGTGCAATACAAGTAAGAAATGTTGCGAATGTTATAACAATTTAGATTATTATAGACACAAGAATGGAGAGAAACAGTTCCGTCTTTTAGTATGTTCTAACTGCGTGAGACCCCAAGTCAAACAAACCGTATTTAGAACCCGAGATGCGAATTCATCCATAAACATAATGAATTTAACAAAGTGGTGGATAGAAAAACAAGAACGCCCATTATGTTTTCATATTTCGTCTTTCACCTGTTCCAATACTCAAAAGGAAGAGGAAAAAGTTAGACCATCGTAGGTGAAATTCCTACTATTGATTTTACATTTTTGCATATTTTTTGTCCTCTAAAATGGGCGTTTTAAATGTGCAAAGGTGTAAAAGAAAAAGATGGTAAATGGCGTGCTCTAATAAATAAATATATGAATAGGGACACAAGTGAAACCGGTGAACCAGTACCAACAAACGTTATTGTAGGAAATTTATTGCGGTTTATTGACGAGACTGTAAAATATGTAAAAGAAAATTATTCAGTAAACAAAAATTTAGCCGGAGCACATTAGATATTGCATACGGATAGCCCTTAAGGTCTATCGGTAGATTCGTAGCCAAATGGCTAACCTTCGGTTATCGACCTCTGACCCATATGATTTTGGTGGATAAATATATTTATCCACCAAAAGACATTAAATATATGTTGTTTTCTCGTAATGCATAAAATTGAAAAATTGGAAGCGGGTTGTCTTTGTGCGCATCAAAAATGAATCTATCTACTCTTATTCGCTCTTTACCTCCTGAGGTCTTGACCCTCATTATTCCATATACGTATCAACCCCAATCACGTATATTATTAGAAGATATACGTGACTTCCATTCCTCTAGACAAACGGCTTTTGATAATTACCGACGCTACTGGATTGAATTCGCCGGCGAAGAAATCCCCGAAGATAAACATTGGCTCTATAATGACCTCGTTTATGAAATGAATAAGCCACTTCCCACCATGCGTGGTTATACTGATAATTTCTACAATGTATGGTTCCGTAACCCCATGTTTATGCAAAACAAGGCGCGTGTGGATGCGTTTATTCGTAGTTTGACCAATGAATATTTGGGAGCAGATAACGGGAATGTAGAAGTCGTTACACGGGCTATCAATCTCTATTTCGGCATCCTCACTCCGCAAGAGCGTGCGCACTTCAATTCTAGGAGTATCTCGCCTTAAGGTCTATCGGTGGATAATATTTATTAGCCATTTGGCAACCTTCGGTTATCGACAGGAGACCCATATGCTTTTGGTGGATAAATACATTTATCCACCAAAAGACATTAATGTCTATCAGTCGATAAATACATTTATCGACTGAAAACATATAGAGAAATCCACATTTTTGTAGCCATTTGGCTAATAAATATTATCCACGGATAGCCCTTAACCTTTCGAAGGTTTGTGCTTATTGCGCTTCCTTTTTACTTTTTCTGTTACGGGTGCAGCGGCTGCATCAGTATATAATATATATGGGTTTGCAACGGAGTTAGGATTCGGAACATAAGTTACCGTAATTGTAGGAATCGTTTTGTCTGTAGGTAAAGAAACGCTAGAATCAGATATTGTAGTAGATGTTGGCGATTGACTAGGAATCCCTGTACTAGCATTAGCGTCAGCATTGGCATAAGCATTAGCATTAGAGTCAGCATAAGTTTCGGGTTCAGTTTCAAGTTGGCTAGGAATCCCTGTACTAGCATTAGCGTCAGCATTGGCATAAGCATTAGCATCAGCATTGGCATAAGCATTAGCATTAGTATCAGCATTAGTATCAGCATTAGTATCCGCTTCATAAATTTCATTATTCGTTTCGACTTCGGCTTCAGTTTCGAATGGAATTCTTGTAGAAATTGCATATTCAGGTTCAAAAATACCAGTAGGACCACAAGTACCAGTAGGACCACAAGTACCAGTATGACCACAAGTACCAGTATGACCACAAGTACCAGTAGGACCACAAGTACCAGTAGGACCACAAGTACCAGTAGGACCACAAGTACCAGTAGGACCACAAGGACCAGTAGGTCCAACTATAGTTTCATGCACAATTGGTTCATGTGTAGATATAGCCAAATCATCTTTTACAGTTTGTATTGTAGGGGAACCACTAAAATAATGACTTCTTCCAGTGACACTAGAAGCGTATTTCCGAAAAGCTCGCAACATCTATATAATAATGCGATAATATATATTATATAACTAATTTATTATTTGAAAAATATTTACATTACTACCGGACTTCCAAGACATATCAATCTCAATAGAACCCATATTAATACAATTCGGTAATTCGATATTAGGTATCTTTGAACTACATATAATACTTCCAACAGGTAATTCATTCACTAATTTCTGATAAATATCATCAGTAATATTTTGGTCAAAACATAAGTTACTAAACCATACAAATACAGGTCCTGTACGGACTAAAGAGCGTAAAGAAATATCAAAAATACTAGAATTTAGAAATCGAACTTTTTTCGTACAAGAATAATCCGATAAACTGTGTTTTAACTGCTCAGCATCTTGATGTCTTGCATCGACCAATTCTATACCGAGAACTTGGTCAATAGATGATTTGCCTGCCATATATAAACATAGTTTTCCACGACCCGAACCTACGTCGATAAAACACCTAGGATTAAATCGAAAAGAATCCGAATTATCAAAGTTCAATACATGCTGAAACAACTTTTCTAAACCATCGTAATTCATCTCACCATATGTAATTCGATGTCCTTCATATTTATTAGTTAATGTATCTCTATCATCATCACGCTTACATTGAGGATATAGTTGTTGTAATTGTTGAATATATAATTGTTCAAAAGACGGTTCTATTGTTTGATGCAACATACGACGTGTTCCGCCGCGTCTTTGTCTTAAACGTCTAGCAGCTGTTTGCCTACGATACATATATATAATAAAAGTACATATGTATATTTTATTTTTAACGATTTACATCCATTATACACCGATGAACATTTGAAATAGGACAAACAACCTATGGTGGTGTTTGCCTTGCCTTATCAAAGAATATACGTAATCGAAGGTTAGCCAAATAGCTAATACATATTATTCACCGATAGACCTTATTCAAAAATAATTACACTAACAGAACAGTTTATTTAGAAAAAAAATCATTACAAAATCGTCGTTCCGAATCCATATGATTTGGTGTCCAGTTATAATACATGTGGATAGCGAAACCATTTTTTACAAACAAATGATTCATATTATTTTTCCAAGCATATTTATTTAATGGCACTTCTTCAAAACCATCAACGTATAATGAATGGTCAGAAACGATTTCTTTATACGTATCTGTCTTAATGCAGAAAATGCTATTACATAAATACGGAGAATCATTATCTTTAATGATGTCTAACTGATTATCTTCCATAAAACGCGTCTTATTATTTACAATGTAATCATTTAAGTATTGCAGAGATTCTGTGTTTATTCGTATGGGATGAACCCCTTTATAATGATGTTCTGATTGTTTGACACTATTAAAAAAATCCGTTTTATTCCATTCAGTTGCTCCTATTGTATGTTTATTTAGATTTTCATAAACTGCACCGTCTCTGTCGTAAAAAGTAGTGCTTAAAAACATTTTTTTAATAGCATTTTGTGCATCCGTATCTAAGAATTCATCGCAGAAATATTCTATGCCTGGAATGCCACTAGTGAGTACGGGACCTATAGTGAGATGCGCTGAATCATTTAATAATTCGAGATTATCAATCATATAATCGAGTGTTTGTGCTTTCAAAAATATATCATTGTCACATTTCATCATGTAAGGAATGTTGTTTTGAGTAGCAAATTGAATAGCAACATCAACCTTTACTAAGTAATTGTTATCTTCATTTACACGAGCAATTCGGTAGTTAATATTGACATTCTTTAGTTCATTTTCATAAAACTCTACATCATTGCTATGTGTCAAAATTAACAAAACCCAGTCATGTTTTTTATTAGAAGCATTCAAAAGGTTGATAAAATGAGGAAAAGTAAAATGACGACGGTCGTCAGTAAGGTAATGGATGGATAACTTCATTATATAATAAATATACAAATAAACTATTTATATAGATTAGTATATATAATTAATATCCAACAAAAATGGATAATAGAATATGTTTTTTAATTCCAATATACCCTCCGCACTATATTTATTTGACATTTTTAAATGATTTGTCGGAAGAACATGAATTTACGATTATATTTATTTGCACATATTCGACAGATAAATCAATGTTAATCGATTATTTAAGGGAAAATATAAAAACACCATTTAGCAACATCGATTACATTGTCTTACAAGAAAATGATAATGTAAGTAAATTAATTCATACATTTGACCATAGAGATAAAGGAATAATTAATATCAAAAAATTTTATGGTTTGTACTATATTGTAAATAATAAAAGATATGATTTTCATTATATAGCGTGTATAGATAGTGAAATACAATTTATTAATGCTAAAAATATATACGACAAATTTAAATTATATTGTGATAGACGAATAGCTATATGTGGTGATACAACGAATCGAATTCCTGTTCATGAAATGTTAGATACAATACACGATGAATGTATAAAATTCTTTAAAACAGAAGACGAAAAACGAGTAATCCAAGAACACACAAAAAATGGTAAATATTATTCTTGGTTTTCAGATATAAATATTTACGATATGAAAATATTGCCAGAGTTTTTAAATTATATTGAATGTAATGATGTGACCTTTTCAAGATTTGTAGATAAAATGAACTTTATGTCATTTGAATATACAATATATTTTTATTATTGCATTTTATACCATAACTATAGACTATTATGTATGGCCGATTATAATATAAAAAGAAACTGGTCATTAGAATCTGCACCATATCAAATTTATGATGAAGTGAAACGATTGATGAATTATAAAACGAATATGGTTGTAAAGAATTGTTATACGCGAAATATAGAGAAATTTAAAAACGATGAACCAATCTTAGTGTATCATTTGAATGATAGTCGATACCATGATGTCTATAATAAACGAGTGGATTATTTAGATAATTAGTATATTAGCGTAGAAATGATAAAAATATAAAATTCGTTGTTATATATAATCAAAAACAATAACCTATGCAAAACAGTATTTTTATTCATGCTGCTATTTTAGATAAGTGTAAAATTCGATTACTTCAATATGTAGATTACATAAAGGCATCTGGACTATTAGAAAAAGTAGACAACATATTTATTTGTTTTATTGGTAAAGGAGATATTCCTATTAATAATGACGATTTACTAGGATATAACAGAAATAAAATTAAGTTAATTAAACTTTCAGATAACGTACAGGAGTATGAAGTTCCCACATTACAATTCTTATATGATTTCTGTAAAAATAATAAGGATAGCAATGTATTATATTTACATACAAAAAACGTCGGTAAAGAAATAAATCTATGCATAGAAGACCAAATAGAATATATGTTGCATTTTCTTATTACTAAATGGGAAAACTGCTTTGACAAATTAATAGAATTTGACTCATGTGGCGTTGATTTAAGAGAAGAACCAACCTTACATTATTCAGGAAATTTCTGGTGGGCAACTTCATCATATATAGCAACATTACCATCACCAAATGAATTTAATAATCTGGAAAAATATCCAAATAAGTTGAATAGCATTCGACATAATCAAGAATTTTGGATATGTTTTAGGAAAAATAAAAAACATTGTTCTCTATGGGATTGTGGTATTAATTGCTATGAAAGACACATGCATCGTTATTCTAAAGATTTATATAGCAATTTTTAAAATTTATTTTTGTTATATATGTATATCGAATGGACAATATAAATTTCAAAATATTCGATGAAGGCAAAGAAAGTTATATAATAGGCGATTTATTAAATATGCCGTATTTCTCTGCAAATTGGAATAGTAACCCACATCACAACAGTTACATGTATAATTTATTTACACCTTTTCTCATTTAAAACGCCCATTTAATCATGAGTACTTGTTTCAATGCTAATTAAGTTTAATTTTTTTCTTATTTCAACAATTAACTTACTAAAAAACCCTCTCCCTTGTATAAATAATTTGCATTTTACTCCACAACATAAATCTATATCGGCATTTCCAGAGTTAAAATATTCTGCTTGTAATTCATTAACTACATTATGTAAATATTCGTTTGATTTATTAATACATTCTTCGTAGTTTGTTGAGCTTGGTCTAGCAAAAAAACATTTTCCAATAACATACTTTGGATTATTATCATTTGAAACTAATGATTTAATGTAATCTACTTCAAGTGGTCGCTTTATTTTTTCGTGCCACTCATTTCCAGCAACAACATCTCCTAATCTTAAATGTATTAATGTACTATCTGTTATATTTTTTGGTAAAAAATGTAGGTTTTGTTCTATTTGTTCCATAATTATTTTGGTAATTAAATCAATATTATTACAAGTAGTATTATTTCTTTTTTCTAAAATATATTTACTACCAATTGAATTTGGGTGTTCCATTAATATTTCATTCTTTTCATTTTCTCCTAGTTCTAATAATACTAAATCACCTAAACGATAAGATGAAATCATTATATATTTAATATTAGTATTAATATTAATATATAATTATTTTATTCCAAATAAATTAATTTGATGGGCGTTTTAAATGAGAAAAGGTGTAAAAAAAAGCAATGTAATATCAAGAAAATATTTTAGGAATATATAATAATTATAGAATCGACGATGCAGAACCAATACCGAATATTGAAAAAATAAGATTGTCTGTTGATATGTACATTGAAAAGAACAAAACAAACGAAATTATACACGATTTATTAATAAGCAATCAATGTAATACTTTATATGTTCATTTAAGAAGTGGTGACAAAGGTGTTGTAGATGAATATTATATTAATACTATTGCAAACTTGTCAGTAAAATATGAAAAAATTATAATATTATGTGGAGTCCATCAAAATGGCGAGAGAAATCATATTTTTCCTAGTGTAAGTGAATCAATCGCAAATATGAAACTATCATTATCTAGACTTTATTCAATAAATTCTAATATTGTAATTGACTTGAGTGAACCAGATATACATTTAAGTATAATGAGAAAATGTAAAAATCTATTATTGCACAAAGGGGGTTATTCATTATTAGGTGGGTTAATATTTGATGGTGATAATTTATTTATTACTAATGCATTTAGTGCAATAGAATCAAATAATTCAGAGTATTTTACATACTTAAAGAAATATACAATATTATAAATATATTTCTTAAAATAAGTTAAATACATTTATATTTTTATTTCTATATGTCAAAGTTAATCGATTTGATAGATAATACAAAAACAGACAAAAATACATGTCATTCATACATTGATACATATGAACGTGTATTGCAAAACAAGAAATATAATAAAAATAATGTACTAGAAATTGGCATTGGAGAACCTAAGCTAAACCTTGATAATGGTGGAAGCATAAAATTGTGGTATGATTATTTTCCTAACTCGATAATATATGCATTAGATATTTGTGATATTTCGCAAGTAAATAACGAAATAAAAAATAAAGAAAGAATAAAATTATTAACTTCTATTGACGCTTATAATGAAGATTTTATAAAAACAACATTTATCGATAAAAATATCAAATTTGACATATTAATAGACGATGGACCACATACAAAAGAAAGTATGGAAGCCTTTATTATACACTATTTTGAATTATTAAATCCAGGTGGAATAATGATAATTGAAGATATACCCGATATAGATTGGATACAAGATTTTATAAACTTAATACCTCTGAATGCCGCTAGGACCGAAAGTATAGATTTACGTTACATAAAAGAACGATGGGATGATATTATGTTAGTTATATATAAAATATGATAAATAGTTAATGTCTTTTGGTGGATAAATGTATTTATCGACTGATAGACCTTAACATAAAACATTTATAATAATATACAAATGAATATTATTATTCCATAATATAGACATTAAAATTTGTTTATATAATTGAATTTATTAGTGCCCATATTTTTTCCTTAGGCGCATCTGGTTTAAGTGCAAAGAAATTGCCAAAAATAAGAGATTTAGTTACCCATTTTAAATAAATAATATTTAAACCAAGTTCTCCGCATTTTGTTAAAAAATATTCTGACATTTTAGATACATATTCTGTGTTTATAGTTATCCCATGTAAAACTAGGTCATAACCCAAAATAGATTGATATAATTTCCCATAATCATAGTACATGTCTCCATTTAACGTTAATTCACCAGATACTTGGCCTCTCATATCTAAACATTTGATTTCATCTTGGTATGTAAGCATTATATTAGAGAACCAAAAGTCACCATGAATAATTGAAACAATAGTGGGGTCATATGATTCGGTTAATTTATCGAGGATTTGTTTAAATACAGATTCTGCATCTGTAAAATAATAATCTGTTTGATTGAACCTTTCTTTTAATTTATTAATATAATTTTTCAAAACTAGTTGAGAATCAATATGAATTGTATGTTCACAAGTATGTAGTTTGTTAAGAACATCAAAACATTTGTCCAATATAGAAGTAGTCATTGTTTGATTACTATATAAAAAATAAAGTGGAATGCCATGAACGAAATCGATTTTAATCTCTATATGTTCATCAATCTTATTGTATTCATGTAGTCTTGGGAACAAGTGAGATAATGAATCTGGGATATTCTGATAAAAAAATAATTCTCCACGCACATATTTTGCAGGACCTATTTTAGTTATTATGTTATCGTGTTTTTCAATAGAATTGAACTTATTGTTCTCTATCATATTAGGAATAAATTCAGGTTCTCGCTTAAAGAAGCCAAAAAGAGAAATGTCGTTATAATAAGGATTTAATGCACGGTCATCAATATAAATATCTGCAATTGGTTTGCCAAATATAATTTCGTCATAATGAATATTGAATTTTTCCAAGGTTTGAAATGTTACCATTGCAATGTCTTTTACTACTCTTCCGATATTAGAACCGTGGGTTTGCATTCGGCGCGCAGTGTGAATAATAATTTCATGTCCTCCCAGTCGGAAATAATTCAACAAATCTATCATTTTTGAAATAGGTTTTACTGAGCTATAGTCATTTGGAATAGTAGGGAAAGTTAATAATGTATTATCAAGGTCAAAACAAATTCTCATCTTTTTATTAGAACCCGGCATATTCTTAACATTTTGTGAAATTTCATCGAATGTCCCAAGATGAAATGTATTTTCTATAAAGACTGGCGTAATGCGTTCATTTTTTTCCAATATCAATTTATACAGTTGCGAAAAATAGAACTCTTGTTTCGTTTTCATATTGCGATTTATCAAATCATTCGCTAATTCAATAAATGTAAATTTGTTATTGAACCCATAAATGCCACAACAATAGTTGTCAGAGATTTTTGTTTTTTCCTCGATTGCGACTACCGAAGATTCATGAATGCGAATGAAGGAGAAATTCGTTCTATCAAAATTCTTACCATAACAAATGAAATGACATTCAAACCTATCAAACTCTGGATATTGATGTACGTTATCATTATCAATAAAGACCACATTATCATTACCAAGTTCGAACTGTTGAACACCTATAAGTGCCGTTTCTACTGCACCCCTACTAAGAAAATCTAACGAATGAAAATGGAAGCGACGTTCTTTGAATTTATTAATAAGAATCTCTTTAAAATTATACTGGTCCAATAACGAATTATAGATAATAAATATTTCGTTCGATGGAATGCTCTCTACAGTATATTCAATTAAATGCCTACCGTGAATATAATTAAGTGGCTTGGGTAATGAATATTGATTATTACGTTTACCGATACCGCCACATAATAATATGTACTTCATTTATATATTTGATATAATAATTATAGTAAATATATTATTTATATTATTCTCTATAAATATATTATTTATATGATTCTTTAGAAATATAAAATAATCGTTTTACATTTTAGATAATTATGATGTGAATAAGAAACGTGTAAAAATCTATTTAGTTTTTATACATTAGACCAATGAACTAAAAACTGCACTGCATCAGCACTCATTTCGTTTTCAAACGGCGTTCTATACTTGTCTTTTAAAAATGATACAGATGAAAATGAATTGCATTTTATTATAATATTATTAGCATGTAACCTTTTTGATAACTCTACATCTTCGCCTCTGCCATGAATTAATCTTTCGTCTAATTTGTGAACGCGCGCAATATCTCGTTTCATTATAAAATATGTTCCGGAAATATACATATATTTATTTAATTTTATATTATTCACAAAATCATATGGCAAGAGACAATGGTTTTCAAAATAAGGATGAATGTCTTCACCAGGAGAATAATGCAGATTCAAATAATCTACTTTATATGGAAATAGTGTAAAATCTCGAAATCTATCACCGTGAACGTCAATAATTTTAGTAACACACCAGTCCCAGTCATTTCCGAATTTCAAGAATCCTTCATACCATCCATGATTTAATACTACATAATCATGTAAAAAACATATATTTTCATATTTTGCATTCTCTATGATTATGTTCTTTTTTCGTGTTATCCACAACGGCACTTCTAGGTCATCAAATTCTATAATAGTTACGTTATCTGTATTTGGCAATTTTGAATTGCCTACGATAATTACTTCAAAATTCGGGATATTATTTTTTTCAATAGATTCTATTATTTGTTTTATGAAATCATCGTTATTGCCGTCGGTGTTAATGCCGAATGTAAAATTCATATAGTATATACGAAACCAATTTTTTATGTTATTTATGAACTTAAAAAATCTAAACTAATTCATTTAATGTCTTTTAGTGGATAAATGTATTTATCCACCAAAAGCATATGGGTCAGAGGTCGATTTGTAGTCATTTGGCTACGAATTCACCGATAGACCTTAATGTCTATCAATCGATAAATGTATTTATCGAGTGAAAACATATAGAGAAATCCACCTTTTTGTAGCCATTTGGCTACAAAAACACGGATAGCCCTTAAAAATATACAAAATAATTTTTCTGAATGCCGGATGTTTGTGGTCGTTCTTCTTCAATATGTGTTACCGTTAATAACTCATTAGCTTCATCTATATTATAACCAAAGCATGTTTGCCAAATAATAAATCCAGACGAACACTTAGGCAATAGATTTATTATATAATTATTTCTATAAACAGTATCTAATTCTGTAAAACAGTAATTTGAAATAAAAAACATGTCTTCATTATCAATATCTTGTCCAAATGCAGTGGAAGAATGTATTTTATATTCGATTGTTATGTTATATTTATTTATATCTAAATATGCTGCAATAAGCTTACATACAGGGTCTAAATCTATAATATGATAATTTTTAACATTGATATTTAATAATGTTGAAAAATGACATATCGCCAAAAACAATCCTCCGTATCCACAACCCACCTCCACAATGGATTGATTGGTATTTTTTTGGTAATGTTCTAAAATAAGTAATGCATGATACACATATCTTAATGATGTAGAACTACATTTAAATGTTGTGCCGGTTTTATTTTTATATTCATACAAATTGGGATAACCGTATGTGTCATTCAACGTGAAATAGTCAAGGACATTGGAGAATTCTATGTTGCTATAGTTAGTTTCAATAAGATGCAAGTATTCTTTACCATGTTCATATGAAACATGTTCCAAAATTGAATTGTATGTACTATTGCTTTTGAAATTTGTTGTTTTTATGTTATCAACTGTAATATTGCCAACGAAAGACATGTAGTTATTATACATATTAACTATAATACATAGATAATTATAATATCTTTATATAATCTAAAATTATTATTTTATTATTTGAAAAATATTTATAATACTACCACTTTTCCAAGACATATCAATTTCAATATAACTTTTACTTAAGGGCTATCCACATTTTTGTCTTTTGGTGTAAAATAACCAAAAACTACGCAAAATGCTTAGTACAGCTACCATAGCAATTTATCAGCATACCAACCATGAGAACCTTTAATATGTCGGTCTTTTTCATGACGCATACGATAAAGTCTTCGCCTAGTTTTGGCAAATTTCATACCTTTTTTTTGAATATATGTGGGAAAATCATTCATGCCTAAAGCACCGACCGAAGCCAATTTTTTACCACTTTTGGAAAATACATCGATTTTTTTCGTTTTATTTGTAGAATGTTTTACGGTCACCCCCATCTTTTTCGCTTTCTTATACGTATAGTTTGTAATATGATACGGCATAATTATATATTATATTATAGTATGATATATAATAGCATTATGTTTTTTTACAACAACAACAAAAATAATAATAAAACCAGCCATGTCTAACATGCTTCGGGCTTCGTTCTAATAATTCTAAAGACGATAACATCTTATCTTGACCATATGACCAATCCATTATGAAAATCTATACATTATATAATAATAAAAACATAATAAAAACATAATAAAAGTAATACAATGAAAATAGTTTAATAAGAAGAAACAAAGTTATATAAGTATGACAAAGGTAGTTTTTTCTACATGTTGGTATGAATTCAAAGGGAAATTTGATAAAGAAACTTATTATCAATGGATGGATACATTATTAACCAATGTTAATAATTATTATTTAGTAATTTATACAGATAAAACGTCTGCAAATAACCTGCTTAAATACTGTAATCATCCTAGAATTAAACTTGTTATGAAAGAACCAGAAGATTTTTATATGTATAAATATAAAAATGAATGGGAACATAATCATAATAAAAATGTATTATTAAACGATAAAACAGATTGGAGAGTCAATATGCTATGGTCCGAAAAAATATTCTTTGTAAAAGATACGATTGATAAACAGTATTTTTGTGATACATCTGACACTGACTTGTTTTATGGTTGGATAGATATCGGATATTTTCGCGAAACGTATCTACGAAACGATAGTGAGTTATTAAAAAAATGGCCTAATTATGATACTATAGCAAAATTAGATAAAACGAAAATTTATTATTCATTGGTAAACCATAATGACCAATTTCTAGATTATTTAAACAGCATTATTGCCGATAAAAATACAAAAGGTCTTCCTAATCAAGAAATACCTCCATATCAAGTTTCTATTGGAGGAGGTTTTTTCATAACAGCTTTGCCTAATATCGGTTGGTGGGCGACAACATATGAAACAAAATTAAAACTATATTTTGATAATAAATATTTAGTAAAAGATGACCAAATTATTATAGCAGATTGCGTATTTTCGGATATAAATAGATTCTTTTTGATTCGTGAATACAATCCCATATACGACTTTTGGTTTGTATTCGCACGTTATTTCGCGTAAAATATATTATTATAACAAAATGATATAATAATTTATGATAGATATAATAATAAAATATGCTAAGTATTTTAATGCCTGTTTATAATGGAATTGAATATATAAATGATTCAATATCTTCTATATTAGACCAAACGTATCAAGATTGGGAACTCATTATAGGAATAAACGGACATCAACCAAACTCACTTGTCTATCAATTGGCTAAGGATTATGAATTAGTCGATTCACGTATTCGAGTATTTGAATATCAAGAAGTAACAGGAAAATCAGCAACTCTTAATAAAATGTCAGAATCATGTAATTATGATTTTGTAGCATTAATAGATGTAGATGATATATGGTTACCTACAAAATTAGAAAAACAAGTATATTTTTTAAAAAATGGTTACGATGTAGTTGGAACACAATGTATCTATTTCGGTGAAATGAATGGCATTGTTCCTTCTATTCCATTAAATGATATTAGTACATATAATTTTTTACAAGTAAATCCAATCATAAATAGTAGTTCTATCATTCGAAAAAGTGAATGTTACTGGCGTCCAGAACTGAATTATTATGAAGACTATGATTTATGGTTACGTCTTCGAAAATCTGAAAAAAAATTCTTTAATATTCCAGAAGTTCTAGTAAAACATCGTATTCATAAAACATCTGCATTTAATTCAACTAATACGAGCCAATCATTGCAAGATTTATTAATGTCTTTTAGTAGATAAATGTATTTATCGACCGATAGACCTTAACTAGTTATATGTAACAATAGAATATTGCAAAAAAAAGACATTATATATATTTTTATGATAATAATATATTTAAATTTATATATAACATAATGAACATTCATGAAAATACTAATCAAATATATGGCGTTCATCAAGGTATTCAATATGGACAACATGACCGTGTAGATGAATTAAATCAACGTTTAACAGCACGTCATTATCCCGATATACCTTTAGAGCCAAATTATGACCCTAGACCGGTTCCTACAAAATACGCCCATTTTCCCATGGTGAATCGTAGAACACCTAGAAATGAAGCACAATTAAAATATGTAGATTATGATAGCGAAATGATGTTTTATCCGGGTTCATCGAAGGCACCAGTTTCAGGCTATGTAAGCAAAGTAGATTTAGAAACAATATTAAGAAATCAGACATTTGCTCTTCAACACGGTGCAAATCAATCTGTATATATACCATCGAGTCAAAGTGATTTATATAAAGTTTCCGTCATTTCAAACCAAACTATCCAACCTTATCCATTATTATTTGAACGACAAATGTTTAGTAACACTATCCATTCAAACTTGGAGAATACAACAATAGGGCGTGACGCATTCTATAACCATACAAGAACACAATTACGTAATTCTGCATAACAAACCACAAAATAATATACTATTTTATTATATACTCGGAATATGATAAAATACATAACTTCTATTTTAGATGCCAAAGGAAACGATACTGTCATACTAAAATATTTAGTATTCCTAACGATAATTGTACTAATTTATTTACTGTATCGATATACAAAACCGGCGAATATGGGCGAAGGATTCACACAAGAACAGCCGTTTGTTCTCAAAACAAACGGCCAAATATATGATGAATTTTATGCCGAAGTATATGATGAAATTCATTGTACGAAAAAACGATTACAATGGACAGTAGAACAAATATTAAAAATGACTGAACCTACTACCAAAAATAGTGTATTGTTAGATGTAGGTAGTGGTACTGGTAAATTAGTGAATAAACTATCTCAAATGGGGTTTTCTACATATGGTGTCGATAATTCCAAAGAGATGATTGAACGTGCCGAAAAGATGTATCCTGATATTAACATAACATTTGGGGATGTAAAAGACCCAATGTTATTTGAACGTTCCACTTTTACACATATCATATGTACGCAATTTACCATTTATCAAATACAAGATAAACGTGCTTTTTTCCGTAATTTCTATTATTGGTTGAAACCGAATGCTTATTTAATATTACATTTAGTCGATAGTAAAAAATTCAGTGCGATTTCGCCACTAAAAGATGATGAAATACAATGGATGCCTTTATACAAGACAGAATCCCCCAGACAAACGGATTGTATAGCCGAATTTGATGATTTCCAGTACAAACAGTCATATAAAACAAACGATTCAAACACAATCACATATACAGAAACATTCATCGATAAACAAAGTAATCATATAAGACAAAATGAACAAACGTTATTTATGGAGAACGTGGATGAGCTATTGGCGCTAGCGAATAAAGAAGGATTTATTTTACATGGAAAGGTAGATATGTCTGAATGTAACGGAGATAAATATCAGTATTTATATATTTTAGAAAGAATGATGTAATGGTTAAGGTCTATCGGTGGATAATCGAAGATTATCGACCTCTGACCCATATGCTTTTGGTGGATAAATACATTTATCCACCAAAAGACATTAAAAAAATACGATAAAAATAAGAAACAAAAAATAGTCAATCATAATAGTTAAGTATAATTATTATGATTCTACAATATATTGGTATAGTATTATTTTTTACACTGATAGCAGTGTTTGTATATATAAAAATACGTTTTCCTTTTTGGAATATTCAGCCAGTTTTCCATACATATGATTATTGGCGGTATTTTTATAAAGAACCTTTTATCGTATATAAATTTCGACCAGTAAAAACCAAGTTCTGTGATTTCATACAAGTTCAAACCCGACCTTTCTTGGAATGTTCATCTACCGAAATAACGGACATGGTCGATTTATTACAATGTTATTATTTACCTAGTGAGCGTATTTTACATACAATAACGAAAGAAGATATTGAAGCATATATGACAGGCCAACAATCATCAACCTATGTCTCACTATATACGGAAACGCATTTCACGAAAATAGATGCTTCATCCAATGATACATCGATAATACGGTCAGAAAAACCGATTGCATGCTTAACATCCAGACCACTTAAAATATGGTATAGACCAACACTAAAAGAACCTTTGTACAAAGAATTGCCTATTTATTTTATCGATTTTTTAGCGGTAAATCGAGATAAAGATGTAAAAACCGTGAGTCGTAAGCTATTACAAACACATGAATACCATCAGCGAAAACATAATCCTGATATAATCGTTTCACTAATAAAGAAAGAAATCGATTTATTTGACGGAGTTGTTCCGCTGATTGAATATAAGACGGATACATATTATCTTAGAAATATCCATTTTCCATCACTACCCCCACATCACCAAATAACGCGTGTTTATAAAGAGAACCTAGAAATTCTAACGGATTTCATTTATTTATTGACGAATATAGATAATGGTACTATGTTTGATATATGTATTATGCCAGATATAGGTGCTATTATGGCACTCATTAAACAATCACTTTTGTACGTATATGCATTGAGGCGGGGAGAACATACATTTGCCATGTATTTTTTCAAAGATATGAAGACGCAATATGAAGATATAGAAGGAAATACACTACAATGTTGTTGTAGTGTAATGAATATGAAAGATGAATCTCTATTTTACTTGGGCTATCTACATAGTATACAAAATATGGTTAAGCAAAATAAAACCTATAAAATGCTACTAATCGAGAACATGGGACATAATACCATGTTATCAAAATTATGGAAACAGAAACATAGCGCTATTTTTTCGAATAACACCGCCTATTATTTATATAATATGGTGTATCCATGTTCTCCAGTTTCAGAAGAGCGGTGTATGATTTTGTCGTAATGTCTTTTGGCGGATAAATACATTTATCCCCGTTCCTTTCATTCTTTCCGTTCCTTTCATTCTTTCCGTTCCTTTCATTCTTTCCGTTCCTTTCATTCTTTCCGTTCCTTATCATAGCATATGGGTCAGAGGTCTATAACCGAAGGTTAGCCATTTGGCTAATAAATATTATCTACCAATAGACCTTATCTCGTATATTTACCTGCACGTGCAAATGAATCAACAATAAATATAATAAATACGCCTAAAAATGTATATAATATAAATTCTTCGGTAATATTATTCGTTTTTTCTGCCTGTTGTTCTTCTAATAAATGAATCATGTAGTTTATTTTTTCAAGAAGCTTACTATCTCCTAAACCATTACCACTGCCTTGTAATCCCATCCTAGCATAATAAGGTACGGCACCTTGACTACCCTGAACCGGAAAAGGTATTGGCGATGGCTCATAGCTCTTTGCATAATTACTATAAATAGGAGCTTTTGTATCATCGGTCATATATCCTTGTCCATTTGGTTGATTTATCATTACATAGTCTTTTTTTACGTTCAGTGCAGGTGCTGAAGGAGGGTTAAAGTTTCCTAATTTACTAGAATCATTCGTTGTATTGGATGATGTTACTTTATTTAATAAATCGTTTATCTTCATAGCACGGTCTTGGATAGGACCTTGAACATCATCTAAAGAAGTCGGTTGGAGATTCTGATAACCTTCAGCTTGTGAAATATATTCATCTGGACCGCTTACCGCTTGTAGCTCTTTTAATTGCTTTTTCATAGTAGAAGGCCTTTTCTTATTCGTAGTATCATCATTTGTCCATGGCGACGCCGTTGTTACTAAAGACATAATATTTACTATACTTTAAAAAATGGGTAGATAATATTTTTGTTATATGAAACATAAAGGAAGTGTTCAAATATGATATTTTTTTATTGAATGAATAATAAATAATAATACTATATAACAAAGGAAGTATGAAAAGAATTTTATTACAATTTATTCCAATAGTATTATTATTTGTTCTCTTGGCTTATTTTAAAGATACTGCATATTTTAGTAGAACAATTTTAGGAAAATTTATAGCAATATGTATTATAATATTTTATGCTACCATAGATAAATTATATGGCCTTTTAGTTTGCGCACTCATTATTATATATTATCAATCCGATTTCATAGAAAATATGCTAAACTATGGTGGAGATTGGGCAACATTTGATAGTATCGTAAGTTTAGATAATACCGATGATGGAATGTATATAGGTGGAACTATCAATAATAAGTTAGAATCATTTATACAAATAAACGATGCATATCCCGAAAGTAAAAAGATAATATCGAATGATGCATTCAAGAACGACCATTGCGTAAATGGTCAGCTAATGGATAAAAACACACCTGTTAGATTAGATATGACGGAACATGTATTTCCGGAAGTGACTTTCAAACAAGGTCCATGTAATACGTGCTCAAAAACGTGTGATTACTCTATTACCGACAATAAAATACAAAAAGAAATAGATATGAAACCCATTTATTCGAAAAATCAATAAGAATTAAGACAAAAAAATTAACACGAAAAATTAACACGAAAAATTAACACGATAAAAATATAGCTACATAATATAATAGTGATGGGAAGAAAGAAGAATAAGGTACCAAAGAATTTGTCATTTATCGGAAAAATATTTAGATACTTTGATTCGCATGTACAAACATTGAATCAAAGTAAAATTTTTGCTGGTTTGATGATTATCACTTTGAATATCGTATCTAAATTCGCTAATTTCAAATTAAGTAAAACGCTCGAATCTTATTTAAAATATACATTTAGTAGGCAAGTATTAGTTTTCGCGATTGCATGGATGGGTACTCGTGATATCTATATCGCTCTATTCATCACATTTTGTTTTACAATAGTAACTGAACATTTCTTCCATGAAGAAAGTCCATTTTTCGTGTTGTCTGAAGATTTCCGTGATTACCATATTAATTTATTAGAAAATGAAGGTAAAGATGAAGTAACCAAAGAAGACGTTATTAAGGCAAAAGCCATTTTAGAAAAAGCGAAAAAGCAAAATTTGAGTGAAGATAATGATTATCAGAGTTATCCAATGTAACAAAAATAATAAAATATAATCATATTATAGAAGAGAATATAATATGAGTAAAACAATAACAATAAAATTAGATACAGCCATACCGCCAAAAGGGAAAGTGGTAGATTTTAAAAGAAATATGCTAACCGAACCTAGTAGAAAAGACGGAAAAAAAACGACTATTCAAGGCGCTAACTTGGGACAAGATGTTTATTATAGCGATGAATTTTATTATCCTACGAACTTATCACGCGAAGATATGATGAAATTTTTATTTAATAAAGAAACATTTGAAGAAGTTAAGAAAAATCAACCAAAAGTATCGCCAAATGATAAAGAAAAAGTACAAAAACATAATATCATGGCAATATTGAAATGCCTGTTTCCAGTAGGATATCCAGTAATAAACGATGTAGATAATTCGCATAGTTTATTAAATGGAAGTTCTTCTGCAAACACACTATGGTTTTATCCGTTTAGAGATTACAAGTCTTATATTACTATCGATGGTGATGTATATACGGTTCAACGAGTGGTATGGTTAAATGACGAATTTAATTATAATAATGCGTTTAATAAAACAAAACCTTCGACTTCAAAAACAGTCGATAAGAATAAATATACGAATTTTGTTACAGTAAATAGTAATGAACCTGTTATTGTTATGTTAGATTTAATTAAAGGGGAAGTCAATGCTGAAAATAAACGTAATATTTATTGTTCATATACTGGTGAAATGTTAGGACATAAATTAACACATTTTTTCAAATCAAAAATAAAGAATCATATTGACCATAGTATTTTATATAGTATTAAAGATGGTAAGGATATTAAAGGGGCTGATGAGGTGATGCAAACAGTAAAACCGGAAGATGAAGCACTTGCTAAAGAAATAGAGAATTGGAGAAATACTAATTCTGAGAATAAAACAATGTATGATACGTTTATTAAATTATTTGATAAAGCCAAACAAGCTGACCCAAAACTAGAGAGTACAATGTCAATCTCTGTATATACGAGTAAAGATAAGATATTAAAAGCAATAAAAGAGAATGAAGAGTCGAGTAATTTGTCGGGGTTTTATGTTTTTTTAAAAAAACCTACAAAAGTTGTGTATGACGGAGCGATTGACCAATTTAAAGATAATAAAAGTAATAAAGTTACATATAAAAATACTAATTTTATGAAAATAGTAGGAATCCTATTACAAGTAGATTTGACAACAAATACTATTAAATTCGACCAATCAACACAAATGATGTCAGGTGGTTCTAGAAATAGAACAGAACGCAACCATCCAACCCATAAAAAAACACGTAAATGTAAAATATAAGTTTCGTTTATTGATTATTTTTTATAGAATACAGCTACACCCTTTACAAAATTTCCGACTTCATCTCCGACATCTTCGTCGTCGCCTATTGCGTAAATTTTACCGGTTTGTTGATTTGTAGTATAATATGATGTACCTTTGATATTTATTTCGAAGACTTCTTCCTCTTCTTCATCGACTTCCATTTCTGTAGTATTTTTTTCTTCAGCTTCTTCTTCGGCTTCTTCTTCGGCTTCTTCTTCAGCTTCTTCTTCGGCTTCTTCTTCGGCTTCTTCTTCAGCTTCTTCTTCAGCTTCTTCTTCAGCTTCTTCTTCGGCTTCTTCTTCGACTTCTTCTCCATCGACTTCCATTTCTGTAGTATTTTCAACTTCTTCAATATCATCTTCCAAAGTATAAACAATATTTGGTGTAAGTTCTTTTGTAACAATTTCAACATGGTTATCTTCATCATCTATCGTAATAGGTTGAATATTTGTGACTTCATCAATGGGTTCAGATTTAATGACAGTATCAAGTCGAACAGTTCTTAATGTATCGCCAGAAGTTTGTTCAACATAAGTATCGTGATTACAACGAAATTCAGGTAAAGATTGAATCAAATTTCTAAGTGATTTATTTTCCTTACGAAGTTTTTTATTTTTTCTAATAAGCTTTTGCACAAGTGGTAAGCTCAAAAGAGCATTATAATTTTCGTGAATTGATTCGTGGCTCATTATCGATAAAACTATAGGGTTTTTTGCGTGAAATCATATTCATTCATCTTATATTCAATTTTTTACAAAATATTGAATATAAAAAACCATAAATTACCATGTTATTTTGGTCCATGTATCCGGAAACAAATCTTTCAAATTATGTTTTATTGTTGGTCCAAACCACACAGTCGGATAGCAAACAATCTTATCACTATTTTGATTGAAATATGCACCCCACCAACTGAATGTACTATTTGCTATAATATTATGCTTACAACATGACATTAATAACATCTGTTTCCAATCTTCAATTGTATGGTCAATATGTTCAAATATTATAAAATCGAATTCACTTTGTAATCGTTTAATCATACTATTCACATCAGAAAAATCGATTTCTTGATAAAAGCATAGAATTTTAATGGGAGAATCGATATTTATGCTACCAATCATATGAATAATAGCATTCCTATAGTATTCGTAAGGCATCACTGGATGTACATCTTGAATTGCTTTATAATCATCCAACCGAAAATGCATACTAATAGGTAAATAATCATTGGCAAAGTAAGACGGAAATTCAAAGATAGCATTCTTCTGTTGCTCAGCAAGACCGATTAACTTATATAATTGCTCTTGTTCATTCTCGAAATACTTATAACTTTGAAAATATCCAAATAGCGTCAAATTCTGATTATATACGGGTAATTCTGAATAATGAAATCCATGTTCTCTATAAGTTGGAAATCCAAATAGATTTGCGGTAGTATATTTTTTTAAATTCGATAATAAATTCGCCCAATAAGTATTTCTTACTTTCCCGATAGTAAGTTTATCACTATATGAAAAAATAGGAACACATTGATTTCGGACAGAGTAAGCAAGCGTTGCGAATATCTGAAATAGTTGATTTCCTAGACCACCCATTAACGTAGAAGAAATGAAAGGCTGCGACATAATAATAATATATAAAGAATAGAATTTATATGTCGTTATTTTACATTATATATTATATTATTATTGTTCTGATATAAGCTACAATGTAATTCAGAATTATACATTTCCGCTGCACAAACGCAGTATATATTTTCGCATATCAAAAAACCTTAGTAAAATATATATGTCAATCAATTTGGATACGCGACTGTTACTGAATAATTTGATAAAACAAAAATATACTTTTTTCAAGTCACTCGAAAATGTATTCGCGCGCTACTTATTGGATCAATATAGATATCCTAGTGATTATCCTGATGAACCACCTTTTTATTTAATAACGAGCATATATGAATTGAACCGCATAGTAATCGATTATTGTGTATATGGTGCAAGTAGAATAACTAGCCCACATGATGCTACTGGGGATATGATAAAATACAAATTTTGGTTATATTATAATATGAATTTTGGTACTGCCTATAACGAAAAAATAATTACACGATTCAATAAAGTAGTAGATAAATGCGTCGCTATACTGAAAATAAATAATGAAGTTATTGTAATACATTGTAATCCATTGATGAATATAAGTTCCTGTTTTCCCAAACCTAAAAATTGAATATAATATCAAAGATAATATCAAAGATAATATAATAATACATAATAAAATATGCTTATACACCGATGAACATTTGAAATAGGACAAACCGCCTATGGCGGTTTGCCTTTCAATTGATTTGTTGCGAAGCATAGGCAACGTTTCCCTTTCACATCTTGTGGGACGCTTTTTAGCGTCCCATTATAAATGTTCAAGGGTGTAAATAATCATATTGATGTTTCCTTCAATATGATATACACATTACATACCAAAATTTTCTTTCATAATAGTTGTTTTACTAGGGCCTTTCGTTTTTTCACTCTGTCGCTTCACTTTATAGCTACCCGTTTGATTTGAATTTACTTGTTTTGTACCATAAATATTCATAATAAAATCTTCACAATCTTCGTGTAATTCGGGTAAAATACGAGTCATTGGTTTTTCGATGACCAATAGCATATGTTCTGACTTTAATAGTTTTCTATACTCTTGAATACTAAGATTACCATAAAATTTATCTAATAAATAATAGGGACTAGGAGCAGGTTTAATATTCTTTTTATAATGATAGATTTTTCCATACATTTGATTTAATAAATGATATCGTTCAAATTTGGTAGAATCATCCAAATTCTCTTGCATTAAATATGCAACAGCACACTCGGGCCTACAGAAAGAACCGTATCCAAATAGTTCTTCGTTCATTTCGTACTTCGGAATGTAGCATGATGGATTGTCATACTCATATGTACACCAAAAACATGCCGATTTTTTATCAGGGTTAGAAGATTTATATAATTGTAGTTTTAATTTTTTTAATTTATTATTTATATCTTTCATATTGACTTCATTATCATCTTCTACGTCTTTATCCGTTTGATTAAACTGAGTAGCACATTGAATACATAGAGACTGATTTTGCTGCGAGTCGAATTCCTTATAAGCAATTGGCTGACGTACAGGTTCAACCGTTTCATTCTCCGAAGATATATTCATTATATTACTGGTGGTTGCCGGCGTTTCTGAATCATACATAGAAAAATGTTTCGAATCCGAAGAATTATAACTCATAATCGCGGGTGGTACTTCTGGATTATATGATAATGGGTCTGTTACAATATGACTTATTTTTTGATTATGTTCATCCAAGTCTTTTAGAGAACATTTCAAATGTAAAATAACATTTGTTACCTGTTTCATATGGTCAGTGGGTTCTATTTGTTTCAATATTAATTTACCGCCTTTTGGTTTTCGCCCACGCTTCTTTAATACAACTTCATTTTGTGGTTCAGGTTCTGTTTCCTCGATGACAACCGTAATATTATTACGCTGATAGTTTAATACGGGTTCTTCTCCCTTCTTCTTTCTACCACGCTTCTTTTTGATAATTTCTTTGTTTGATACTTCGACTTGATTTGAATCTGTCATAGAATAGAATACAAATATCATCGATTTCCTTTTAAGCTGTTTTTAAAAACGTTTTTTGGGGTAAAAAATTGAGTTTCATAATCTATAGCTTTTATAATAGCAGAAAAGCTAACATGCCAAGTTATTTAGAATTAATTATCGGGCCGATGTTTTCGGGAAAGACGACACGACTCATGAACATATATGATGAGTGTTTAGAAAATAGAGAAAAGGTTCTCGTTATTAATTACGAAAAAGATACAAGATATCATACATCAATGCTATCTACACATGATAGACGTGTATGTCCGTGTATATTCGTAGAAACATTGAAAGAAACAATGAAACATATCGAATTAGAATCACCTGATGTCATTCTTATTAATGAAGGTCAATTCTTTTCCGATGTTTATGAAACCGTTATAGATATGGTTGAAACATACAAAAAAAAGGTATATATATGTGGATTAGACGGAGATTTTAAACGACAAAAGTTTGGCAGACTTCTTGAACTAATCCCGTTATGTGACACCATTATTAAATTGAAGTCGAAATGTGATGTATGTTCAGAACCAGCTCTTTTCTCTCATAGAAAAATAGAAAACGAAGAACAAGTGGTAATTGGTTCGGATATCTATATTCCGTTGTGTAGAAGGTGTTATGTAGAGCCATCATTATCAAAAGAACAAGAAATTTGTAATAACATATAAGGTCTATCGACCTCTGACCCATATGATTTTGGTTGATAAATATATTTATCCACCAAAAGACAATAAAAAGTAAAATAGAGAGTTCTCCGCCATTATATTATCATCATGAAATTATCAAGGTTTAATACATTTTTCATTTTGTGTTCCACAGTGAACCCGTCATTTATTCCAGTAAAGAGAATATGTAAGGATTGTAAATATTTTATTGGAGATACGCTGCAATGTAGAAAATTTGGAGACACCAATATAGTAACTGGTGAAGTAACATATCCTTATGCCAGTGTCATAAGAGGAGACAGTAAGAAATGTGGAGAAGTTGGAAACCATTTCGAAAATAACCCTTACAAACTAGTTACTGGTCCTTATTATTTTGTTAAAAAAAACCTTTTTCTTACGTTTTCGGGTGTTATAATAGGAATAAATGTTGTTAGTATCATCATCCAGGTCATTTCAAAAATCCCATAATACTTCCATCATTGAATATTTAGAGCAACGTTATCGTGATAAAATACTTACTCGTACTTGGTGCGCTTCTTAGGTGGCGGTATTGACGGGTCGCGAACACTATTTTTTTGGCGTGGCGGATTCACCACATAATCAATAACCGTTTCAATTATCATGGGTAATCCGAGCTCATTACGTAATATATTTTCTAATCGCTTTGTTTTTTCTATCATCCTTTCTAGTTCATTCGTAATCATTGAACTACGAATGGCAAACGTTTCTCTCATATTATCGACGTCTTCGTTATCTGTATTGAAATTCATGTTGTTTTACTATAAAAAGCTTTCGAAATCTTTTTTTCAATTTTTCATACTATATATATTCAAAAAATCAATATATATAGTATTTGACATGTAAGACTATTATAACATATAACATAATATGGATAAAATATCTATTCCATGGGTAGAAAAATATAGACCAACACAATTTGCCAATATAGTTCTCGACCCATTAAATCGAGAACTTTTTGAAAATATAATCCAAAAAAATAATTTCCCCAATTTATTATTTTACGGACCACCCGGTACAGGAAAAACTACGACTATCATCAATTTAATTAATGAGTATCAGCAGAAATACAATCAACATAATAAAGGCACAGTGATACATTTAAATGCGTCAGATGAACGAGGTATTGATATTATACGGAATCAAATCTACCAATTTGTAAAATCGAAGAATTTTTTTGAAGTAGGAACAAAATTCGTTATATTAGATGAGGTGGATTATATGACCAAGAATGCTCAGCAAGCATTGAAATATTTACTACAATCATCTATGTATAATGTTCGATACTGTCTTATCTGTAACTACATAAGTAAAATCGACGAATCTCTAAAAAATGAGTTTATTTGTATTCGATTTAATCAATTACCGAAACAGGATATTTTCGGATTTATAAAAACAATATCCGAAAAAGAAAATATCCAATTATCCGATTCGTCGATACAAACCATACAAGAAATCTATCATTCGGATATTCGAAGTATGATTAATTTTATACAGTTAAACCAAAATGCAAATGATTGGGATATGGATATCATAACCAATGAAATATGGGAGCAAATGTATATGAAACTGAAAAACGAAAAGGGCGTAGAAACAACAGAGACGATATCGCGTTATATACATACAATCAGTATTCAATATAATATGGATAAAAAGAACCTTATAAAACAGTATTTTAATTATATATTACGATATAAACCAAAAGATATAACAAAATCGTATTTGAATACGGTAGAATCTATTATGCACTCATCTGAATCCAATATGAATCATATTGTCATTTATTTTATAGAAAAATTGAAAGGCGTGTAGTGAAAATATATTATAACCAATATAAAGAGTAATCTATATTATAAAGAGTATAAAGAATAATATGGCATCAATCGACGACGAATGGACAAAATTTCTTGTCAATCAACATAATAATAGTAATAATAATGGGTTTCATACGACCCAAGCAAAAGAAAGTAATCAAACGGAAGAAACTATTACAGAAACAGTAGCACCACAGTGTGATGATTTATATATATCAACCAAAACAAAGGTCGTATTCTTAAGTGAGCCGGTCGATATTCAAACTATATTTTGGAAGATACCTGTTATTGAATACTGGAAACCATGTGATGGTGTAGTAAAAAAACAGATGAAAATCGTTTCAAAAACTTTGGAAGAATTCGAAGAATATGAAAAACGCAAGGAAAATATTCCTTATTATCACGAAAATATTATCAAACAAATAAACAATCCTACAGCAAGACGTATTAAATTCAAGGACGAGCGAAAAATAACCATCGGTATTTCAAAAAAAGATATTATGAATTGTAGGGGGAAAGTAAAGAACGCTTTTTATAATTGTTTTGCGGTTATTTTCCGATTTAAATTTGAAGGAACATTTCGCGAAATTCACGTAAAAGTATTCAATACGGGTAAAATGGAAATTCCTGGAATATTAAACTCGAAACTATTGGATGTAGTGAAGAAGATGATTCTTGATATCATTCAACCCCATGTAGAAACGACCCTTTCATTTGTTGAAACGGATGGAGAAAATAATGTTTTGATTAATTCGAACTTCAATTGTGGATATTTTATAAATCGCGAAAAGTTACACGCGATTTTACGCGGGACTAAATATCGTATTGAAACTGCTTATGACCCATGTAGTTATCCTGGTGTAAAATGTAAATATTATTTTAATAATGAATTAGGGTTTGATACAGAAAAACAAAACGGACAAATATTACCCGAAGACCGCGGGCAAAAAATGAGTGAATTGGGTGATAATATTAAATACACAGAAATATCGTTTATGATTTTTAGAACAGGAAGTTGCTTGATTGTGGGTAATTGTAATGAACGGATTTTACTGTTTGTATTTGAATTTATTAAGGATATGCTGGCTAAGGAATATCAAAATATATTTGTTACCAATGAAGAACCCGTAAATAAAAATAAAAAAGTAAAATTGCGTAAGAAGACGATTGTTATGACGGATGATTATTATGAGAATACTATGAAAACATAACTAATTTATGTATAAAGCCATTGAACAAATTCCTTCATATTACCTTCATGAAATTTTTCATTGAATATGGGCTCTTCCACATAGAATTTCATCAAAACATGTTCATTCTGTTCTGATGCTGTCAAGTTTTTATTCATTATTCTTTTAGTATTCTTTCTTTGCCTTTCGTATTTTTCGATAATCTCTTTCAATAGCTCTTCATATATCTCAAATTGTAATTCTATTTTTTGTTGTATGATTTCTAAATAAGATATAGATATATCCATATTCTGTGCATGCCATAAAAATCTCTCTAGATAAACATCACATATGATTTTTCTATTATAAAAAGTAATGTTTGTATTCGAAAAATGGAATATGACATTCATTATTTTTGATATCTTTAAAAATAATGCCCGACACTCATCCTCGTCGATTACTATAGAATGATTGTTTAATGTCATAATATTTGTCATAGTATTATTATCATTATTCGATAAATCAAAGATGGTTTTTTTGTAAACAAAGAGCACTGCATCTATATGGTTCAATCTTTGTGATAAATTTGACTGTTGTATCTGATTCATATACTCTAAATAATAATAATAAGTTTGTTGTGCATAATAAATAGCCCTTTCGATATTTTTTGTCTTCATAATTGCATATTCAAATACACGATGTATCGAGTGAATGCCAATACATAAATTCGATACAGGAAAATCTAACTCTTTCATATTCTCTGATTTAGAAACACTATCAAAAAAGTTTTTTATCAAAACTACATATGTTTCAAGGATAAGCTCTTTAGGCATACTCATTCGTGTATAGATTTACTATATTATATAGATTCACTATATTTTTTGATGCTGGTTCGTAAAAAAATAATAATTTTATTTTATTTAGCGAAAAGGTGTTTTTCATATAAATATTTTTTCGTTAGAATGATTTAAAGTAAAATCTAAGATATAATTTATATTTATTCAATATAAATGCAAAAACAACCTGCATCTACACAAGCTACTGCGCAAGCAAATCAAGCCCTTACTACACCAAATGGATATAGATTACCAGAAGCTACTACACTTCAACATGCAGCTAAATTGGCTATTGTTGAAGATAAACCTATTATGTTAGATTATTGGACAAATTCTATTGATAAAACAGTTCTTATTGGAGTAAAGGAAAGCGGTGAAAAGCTATTAGTAAAAAACGAAGATGAATACACGAGTCCTGTAGCCAAAATTTTCAAGGTAGGAAAAGAGTATATTGTTATGACCGAGAACTCAATTTATATTGTTGATGTTGAGATTCCTACAAAACGCATTAGCTCATGAAGAGTTAGCATAGAATCTAAAAATAATATAATAAGTTGTTTCGTATTATATTATTATTGTCTTTTGGTGGATAAATACATTTATCCTTCGTTCCTTTCATTCTTTCCGTTCCTTATCATAGCATATGGGTCTCCTGTCGATTTGTAGCCAAATGGCTAACCTTCGGTTATACACCGATAGACCTTATAGCAGTTCCGCTAAAGCAGTGATTTGCTCACTAGTTAGCGTTTCCGGAAATTCTACATTAAATTCGATAATCATATTACCAGTTGAATTCTCCCGAATCATCCCCATACCAGGAACTACTTTCTTGAATCCAGGCTTTACAATAGTTGGTGCAGATAAATTATTTAGACATAGATGTTTCCCATTCACATGTTGCATTTCAAACGTGAATCCACATAGAGCTTCTTTCAGCGAAATCGTTTTTTTATAAATAAGGTCCAAACCCGAACGTATAAAACCAGAATTATTATTGATACGAAACACTACTTTGACATCTCCATATACTGAATTATTAATATTATGGCCTTTGTCTTGTAATATAGTACTTTCTCCCTCATCTATGCCCTGTGCAACTGTCACATATAACATTTCGTTTTCTGTTCTTCTTATATTATCTACTTGGACAATTCGTTCAATTTCTATTTGTAAAACACAACCCGTATAGCTCTGTTCCAATGAAACTTCTAGTTCATAAACAATAGGGTCTGGTTTTCGAATATGCTGTTGAAATTGATGATGAAAGCTATGATGAAATTGAGCTGGCATACCGTTATGAAAAACTCTTATTTCAGGACCTCCGCCATGCATACCATGCATATTCATAAACCCAGGAAACCCACCATGACCCGGAAACCCACCGCCTTGTCCAAATATCATATTAAATATATTATTAATATCTGTGAATTCTTCGTGGCTAGGTGCTTGTCCATGCCCTTGACCGAACTTCAATTCATGGTCATATTGTTTTCGTTTTCCATCGTCACTTAGATGTTCATATGCTTCACTAATCTTTTGAAATTTCTCTTTTGCTGCATCAATATTGTCTGGATTACGGTCGGGATGATGTTTCAGTGACAATGTACGATAGGCCTTTTTTATTTCTGCTTCGCTAGCATCTGATGATACGCCCAAAATATCATAGAAATTCGACATCTTTATATATTCTATTTCATAAAATCTTTTTATATATTATTTTCAAAATCATATATACAGATTCGTATAGTACAGACATACAAGGTTATTTATTTCATTATGGATACGATGTTTATAACAAAATATAAACCCTATTTTATAGATGATTTTAGTTTGAATGATGAACTATTGTATGTATTAAAAACGCTTATTGAAGTGGATTATCTCAATATTCTTTTTATAGGTAATTCAAGTTCTGGAAAAACAACTCTATTATATGCTCTTATTCGTGAGTATTATAATTTATCGAAAGACGATGCTTTCCCAGAAAATAATATTTTATTTGTGAACAATCTGAAAGAACAAGGGATACAATATTTCCGAAATGAAATGAAAACGTTCTGTCAATCACGTAGTGCGATACATGGTAAAAAAAAATTAGTGATTATTGATGATATCGATACTATTAATGAACAAAGTCAGCAAGTGTTTCGTAATTATATAGATAAATATAAACAAAATATACATTTTATCTCTGTATGTACCAATGTACAGAAAGTCATTGAAAGTATTCAGTCGCGAGTCCATATTTTACAAATCACGTTACCTACCAATGAACAAATTAGAGATATTATGAATAAAGTTATAACCGCGGAAAACATAGTTATCGATGAAGATTCGAAAGATTATTTGTTATTATCTTCTGGCGCATCTGTACGAGTTCTGATTAATTATTTGGAAAAAATAAATATATTAGGTACTCCGATTACCTTAGATTTATGTAAAAGAATATGTTCTAATATATCCTATCAAAAATTCGAAGAATATTTAGTGAAATTGATTGAAGGTAATTTGGTGGAAGCGATTCATATATTATACTCTATATATGATTATGGATATTCCGTGATTGATATATTAGATTATTTTTTCATCTTTATTAAATTAACGAAATTAATCGATGAAGATAGAAAATATAAAATCATCCCATTTTTATGTAAATATATTACCATTTTTCATAATGTCCATGAAGATTGTATCGAATTAGCATTATTTACGAATAATATAATAGAGTTATTTATTGAAACATAACTCATATAAATATGTAGCGCAATCATATTTATATGTCGGAGCATTCTGAATTTATCCCATTCACCAGAGAAGTCGAATACATAAAGACAAAAAAAGAACCATGTAATGATAGTATTGTTCAGTCAGTGGTGTCCGCCTTTTTAGAAAGGTCTCGTATAGGGCAGATAAAGTACGGAACGAATCTAGATAGAACAGATTTGACTACTTTACAGTGGATTCAACATGCTCAAGAAGAGCTGATGGATGGGATTTTATATTTGGAAAAATTAAAACAAACATTCACACCATAGCTGTTTTGTCGGGTTGTTCTATCAAATACATTTCTTTATTATGAAATTCAGTGCATTTATGTAAAACGAGCCCGAGAAGAGCAGCTGCACATAAACATGAACCTAAGCATACACAAAGTGACATATATAATTTCGTAATATAAAAATACCTACTAAACTTCGCATTCTTATGCATTGTAATTACATCATGTAATTACAAATTTGCATACGTTATTTTATGAATATATCGTTATTCTTTAGACATAAAGATAAATTTATATGGGAAAATAAAAATAAGATTACAATATAACCCTTGTAGATAATGACAAATCAGATTTTCAAGCAATTGGTTCCAAAAGAATTACTGTTTGATTTATTAGAAAAAATCTGTTTAAAAACAGACAAGTATTTTTTATTTGATAATAATGCTTACCGAAAAATGTTATTTTATAAACATCACGAAACATTTTTAGAAAGTTTAAAAGAATATTATCATCTAGGTAAGCAGAATTATATTCAGCGTAAAATTGCGTATAACGGATTTACCACGATTTTAAGACAAATATGTAAATCCAGTAATATCATGTATACATCTCAAATCAAATATAATGAGTCGAAATATAATATCGATTATTTTGTTTTTTTTTAGAAAGTCATCAATACAATAATTGATACCTTTAAGGTCTATCGGTAGATAATATTTATTAGCCATTTGGCTAACCTTCGGTTATCGACCTCTGACCCATATGCTTTGAAAAAGAATGAAAGGAACGAAGGATAAATATATTTATCCATCAAAAGACATTATTTTCGTCGGTGTAATATATATAATGTCTTCAAAAAGTCGTAAATCAAAACACGTACAATGGAATTCTAATATTTCAAAAGACTGCGATAAATCGAACGGAAAAATGAAACACGATTTCTTAGAATATGGAAGAAAATTACTAACAAATAACTGCTGCAATGATGAAAGTTGTGATGTGTTAAGCGGTCAATTACAGAATGCACAGTATTCATGTAACGATATATTTGGACATAAACATTCACGGGCAGATAGTAAAGGTAATTTACCTGACACTTTATGTGAAGAATTAAAAAATAGAAAAATAGTAATATCTACAAAAGCAGCCAATTATAAAAAATCCATGTCTAAAACTGGCGGTAAGCATGGAAGACGTAGTATCAGAAAACATACAAGACGCATTAGCAAAAAACATAATCGACGCAGTTACAGTAAAAAATAAATATATGCAAATACTATAAAGAGAACATCCATGATTTTTACTTCAAAAAATGTAAGTTATTATTTAGTGACATTAGCTATTATACTCGGGTCAAGTTATTTAATCGGAAAATATACACAGGCATTCGAGTCCAATGATGAATACGATATGATTCGTAAATATTTATTAAACGATTCACCTTTGTATGGTTATAATAGACCCAAACTTTGGATTCATACGAAATATGAAATCAATTCTAGACGATGGAAGGATTTTTACTCACGTAATACAACAGATTTAAATCAACCATATATACATTTGACCATCAAAACGATTATCGACCACTGTGGTGACGATTTTAATATCTGTTTGATTGATGACCAATCCTTTAGTAAATTATTACCTTCATGGGATATTGATTTAGCAAATGTCGCCGAACCTATGCGCGAACATTTTAGGGAATTGGGATTATGTCAGCTCTTATATTTTTATGGTGGCATGGTTGTTCCAAATTCTTTAGTATGCTTACGTAATTTGAAGGATTTTTATGATACAGCATGTTCTACCAATATGCCTTTCGTTTGTGAAAATATAAATAGAAATGTGAATAATTTGAAACAGAAACATAAGTTGTTGTTTGTTCCAGATTTATATTTCTTTGGCTCGGTAAAGAATGACCCAACTATGTTAGAACTCATCGAGTATTTGAAGAAACGTAATAAATCTCCGCATTTCACTTCAGAAACGGATTTCGTCGGAGATACATCTCAATGGTGTTTAGATGCTATTAATAAACAGAAGATGACATTGGTAGGTGGCGAATTGACGGGTGTAAAAACGGAAGACCGAAAGACCATAGTTTTAGAAGATTTAATGGAGGAAGGATTCTTGAATATGCATAAAAGTGCAGTAGGAATTTATATTCCAGCAGATGAGATATTGAATCGACCAAAATATCAATGGTTTGCAGTTCTACCATCTGAGCAGATTCTCAATTCGAACATGATTATTTCGAAATATTTGATGGCATCTATAGTAGATACGACATCTGAATATAGTAAATCGAATGAAATCAAGAGTGTAGTTTCGATATAATTTAGAGGGGTAGGATTTGTATTATAATTTATAGTGATAAGTTATAATAATTTGTTATGTCATTTACTACAATTGGAACCATTGGCGCTGTAATACTCAAGATTAATGTTACAACGTCGGCACCATCAGCACCAACTAGCATATCAGCAACTTTATTGACGGTTAATTCTGCGTCCATTTCATTTACTGCACCGTCTAATACGAATGTTACATCATATACAGTTACCAGTAATCCAGGTTCTATTGTAAAAACAGGGTCATCGTCACCTATAATTGTTACCGGTTTAACATCGGGCACTGCTTATACATTTACAGTAACCGCGACAAATCAGATAGGAACATCATCGCCATCCACTGTTTCAAACAGTATTACAACATCGGTTCCATCAGCACCTACTATTACATCAGTTACCGCGTTAACAGCGAGTACTGCATCCATTTCATTTTCTGCACCATCCGGCACTGTTACGTCATATGACATTATAAGTAATCCAGCAACTACTACACAAAATACTACATCTACTAGTTATACATTCACCGGGTTAGCGCTGGGCACTACTTATACATTTAGTGTGACTGCAAAAAATGATGCGGGTTCATCGTCTGCATCGACCGCGTCAAATAGCATTACAATGACTGCTACAAGCGCTATTCCTAATTATTCAGGATACACATATAACGCTGCTCCCACACATAATTGGATCGTGACCGGACAATCTAATAGTGCAATGAATGGGACTTATTGGAGTAATGAAAGTACAGCTTATGTTGGAAGAGGAGACAGATATGGCAGTCATTTAGCGTTCAATGGAGTGACTACATATTCTGGTGTTGCCACTAGTCTTGTACCAATTAAGTATTATTATTTTCAAAGTAGAACCAATTATAATAGTAGTGGTACATCAGCTAATTTTACAGCTTCTATTAGTGGAATTAATTATACTGGAGAATGGTTCACGATTACTGCGCCTTATTCTTTTGTATTAAATAGTTATTCGCTCCTTGCTGGAGACGGCATTCCTACCAGATGGGTTCTTGCAGGTAGCAATGATGATACAAATGGTCAAAGTGTCACGCTTATTAGCAATGCCTATTTTAGGTCGACCGCAACATGGACTTATATCGATAGTCGAACCGGACAAAATCCAACAAGTATTACCAATTATAGTACATCAAGCAATACCACTTCATATTCAAGTTATATGTTATTAGTTACAAATGTTAGTACTTCTAATACTCTTACAGCATCTGTAACAAATTTGACGTTATATTATTAAGGTATATCCGTGTCGATAATCGAAGATTAGCCAAATGGCTACAAAAAGGTGGATTTCTCTATATGTTTTCAGTCGATAAATGTATTTATCCTTCGTTCCTTTCATTCTTTTTCAAAGCATATGGGTCAGAGGTTGATAACCGAAGGTTAGCCATTTGGCTACGAATCTACTGATAGACATTAATATAAATTTTATTGTAGTAGAATATAATAAAATCTATTCATCGTCGTCTTCTTCGTTTTCTACTACAGCATTCTTGCCGCCATATTTTTTACTCAACAATAACTTTTTATCGAATTTCTTGGCAGTCTTTTTTACATAACCGAATTTACCTTTTTTCGCATGATATCCATATTTCTGAAGACGCATTTCTTTCTTTGCCGTCTTAAATTTTAAAGCACTTACTATACGCCCTTTATCATTCATATGTAATTGGTCTTTGGTAAGACAACCTTCGGTTTTGTATGCAGTTCCATTCCATACTTGTTCTCGAGAACCAAACAATTCTTTATATTTTTTCCCCTTTACTGTATAAGTTCCGTCTATCGGACTACGCTCAGGTCTTTTCATAATTATATATTATACAATTATAAAAAATTATTCTATTTTCTCTTCTTCATGGTCTTGTTTTTCTTACCGGTAGGTTCTTTCTTTACAACACCGAATTTACCTTTTTCAGCGAAATAACCAGCTTTTTCTAAACGTTTTTGTTTTTTGGCAGTATTGTGTTTCTTACGCGAAACAATACGACCCCATTTATTCATCATAAGATGTTTTTTTGTGAGACCGCCGCTTGTATGTTTGGCGGTTCCATTCCAAACTTGAGCGCGAGAACCAACAACTTGTTTAAATTCAGACATAATGAAAGTATATAGTTATATGAGAAAAATATTATCGAACAATAGACCTTATATAAATCTTACTCCTAAACCATAGGCCTGTGCCAATGTCTGATTTTTCGTTACATGTCCATTACTAATATCAAAAAATTTTTTCACAGGTACATTATAGGTTCTCGCGGTTTTAACGTATTGTCCATATCTCACAGATTTCGAAACATTCGGGTCATTTCCAGAAGTTGCTAAATTATTATATCCTTTATTAGAGCAGGATGAAAATGTCATACAATATTTTATGATATCTTTTGGCGCATTTTGTGACGACATTATATATTATTATCGTCATAAAAAATTGAACTTTATAAGCATTTTTTAAAACTAACCATAATTCGTATTATTTTATTATAAATTAACATGTCAAACGTACTCCAACAAGACCTTGCTAAACAATACCAGCGCAAAACCGACAAGCAACATATTCTCGATAATCCCGATACCTATATCGGTTCTGTTGAGAATATCGATGCACAAATGTGGGTCTTTGATGATGCGGCCGGGACGAATGGCCGTATTACGCAGCGCGAAATCGAATATGTACCCGGCTTATACAAACTATTCGATGAAGGAATTGTCAATTGCCGTGACCATGTTGTACGTATGATTCAATCTACTATGTTAAATAAAAATTTCGTTACCTATATTGAAACCACGGTCGAAGAGGACGGGACCATTACGATGACCAATGATGGTAATGGTATTGATGTGGCAAAACATCCAGAATATGATGTTTGGATTCCAGAACTCGTATTCGGTCAGCTACGTACATCAACCAATTATGATAAAACTGAGAAAAAGATTGTGGGTGGAAAAAATGGTTTCGGTTTTAAATTGGTATTGATTTGGTCTGAATATGGTCGTATTGAAACAATTGACCATGTACGTGGCCTGAAATATGTACAAGAATTCAAGAGAAACTTGGATGAGATTTGCCCACCAATAATCACGAAAGTCGGTGCCAATACAAAGTCCTATACCAAGGTTTCATTCAAACCTGATTATAGACGACTAGGATGTAACGGTCTTACTCCTGATATGTTAGCCTTGCTTAAAAAGCGCGTATATGATATTGGGGCAGTCACTGACCATTCCATTAAAAAAATCAAGGTGATTTATAATGGCACAACTATTCCAGTGAAAAATTTCCAACAATATATCGACTTGTATATTGGGCCTAAGTCGAATGCTGATTCGAAGCGTATCTATGAGCAAAGTGATGAACGATGGGAGTATGCTGTTGCACTCTCTCCTAATCACGAATTTATGCAGGTATCGTTCGTCAATGGTATCTGTACTTTCAAGGGCGGTAAGCATGTTGATTATATTATGGGTCAAATCGTTAGAAAACTATGCGACTATATCGAAAAGAAGAAAAAAATCAAGGTCAATGCTGCTGCAATCAAAGAACAACTGATTTTGTTCTTGCGTTGTGACATCGAAAACCCTGCATTTGATAGTCAAACCAAGGATTGTATGAATACGCCTTCCAGTAAATTTGGCTCATCATGTACTGTGAGTGATGCATTTATAGAAAAGGTTGCGAAGATGGGTGTCATGGATGTGGCTTGTTCGCTTATCGAAGCCAAAGAAAATAAGCTCGCCAAGAAAACGGATGGCTCTAAGACTAAAACTGTTCGTGGTATTGCGAATTTCATTGATGCCAATTTTAGTGGCACAGCACAATCAAAGGATTGTATTTTGATTTTGTGTGAGGGATTGTCGGCTTTATCTGGTATTGTTTCGGGCTTGTCTAGTAATGACCGTAACATTATTGGTATTTACCCATTGAAAGGAAAACTATTGAATGTTCGTGGCGAACAAGTGAAAAAAATCACAGAAAATAAAGAAATTAGTGATATTAAAAAAATATTGGGTTTAGAAAGCGGTCGTACATATACAAGTATTCAAGACGTAAATCAACATCTTCGTTATGGAAAAATCATGATTATGACGGATGCAGATTTAGATGGACATCATATCAAGGGTTTGTGTATTAACCTGTTTCATAGCGAATGGCAAAGTCTAGTGAAGATTCCCGGTTTCCTATCGTTCATGAACACGCCTATATTAAGAGCGAAGAAGGGAGCACAAACCAAGTTGTTTTATAATGATGGTGAATACTTAACATGGAAAGAATCCATGACACCACATGCCCTTCAAAGTTGGACCATCAAATATTTCAAGGGCTTGGGTACATCGACTTCAGCCGAGTTTAAAGAGTATTTTGCAAATAAGAAAATCGTCGATTTTGTACATATTGGTCAAGTGAGTGATGATACTATCGATAAAGTCTTCAATAAAAAGCGTCCAGATGACCGTAAAACATGGCTCGAGAATTATGATAAGACTGCGTATCTGGATACAAGTTGTCCAACCGTTCCTTACGAAACATTCATAGATAAAGAACTCATTCATTTTAGTACATACGATTGTGCTAGGTCTATACCGAATATGGTGGATGGACTCAAAATATCATTACGAAAAATCTTATTCAGTGCGTTTAAACGTAAGCTCACAAGTGAAATCAAAGTTGCACAATTCTCTGGCTATGTTTCTGAACATAGTGCTTATCATCATGGCGAAGCCAGTTTGAACGGTGCGATTGTGAATATGGCACAGAATTTCGTTGGTTCAAACAATATTAATTTACTCGAACCGATTGGACAATTTGGCACACGATTACAAGGTGGAGATGATAGTGCTTCGGAAAGATATATATTTACCCATCTAAATCCCATAACCAGGCTTATCTTCCCAGAGGCAGATGATGCTGTATTGAGTTATAAAGACGATGATGGAACAATCGTCGAACCCGAGTATTATGTTCCAATTTTACCATTTGCTCTGTTGAATGGTATCTCCGGAATTGGCACAGGATTCTCGTGTAGCATTGAACCTTATCACCCTAAAACTATTATAGAATATTTGAAACAGAAATTATCCGCTAGTTCAGCAGCGACTCAAGAATTCATTCCTTACTATGAAGGCTTCAAAGGAACAGTCAGAAAAATAGCCGAACAGAAATTCCTAATCAAGGGTTGCTATCAAACGATAGGTGAAGATAAGATTCGTATAACAGAACTACCTGTAGGAACATGGACTATGCCTTATACCACATTCTTGGAAACATTGATGGATGGTTCGCAGACGGATAAGTCCGGTAAGAAAATCGCACCCCAAATCAAGGATTTTACATCTGTATGCACAGAAGTAAATATCGATTTTACTATACAATTTCCCAAAGGAGTATTGAAGACTCTGGAAGAGACCAGTGATTCCAATGGTTGTAATGGCGTCGAAAAGCTATTGAAATTATTTACAACTGTCAGTACTACGAATATGCATATGTTTGATGCCGATTGTAAATTACATAAATATGCGACCGTCGAAGAAATCATTGATGACTTTTATGGTGTCAGAATCAATATGTATGAGAAACGTAAGGCGAGTTTGATAGCTGATATGGAGAAACAGCTTGTTAAATTATCGAACAGAGCAAGATATATTATGCTCACACTTGATGGTACAGTTGATTTGAGACGTAAGACCGCTGTACAAGTACATGACCTACTTACGGGACTTTCATTCAATCAATTAGACGGCGATGAACATTTTAAATATTTGGTAAAAATGCCCATGGATTCGGTTACAGAAGAGCATGTTCAATCCATTATGAAGGAAAAGGAGAAAATGGAGCTCGACCTTGCTGCACTAAAGCGTAAGACTGTTGAACAAATGTGGTTAGAAGAATTAGATATATTAGATAGCGAATATACCAAATATAAGGCAAAGCGCGAAACAATTCAATTAGGTGGTGTTTCCAAACCGCCAGTAAAAGTGATGAAGATTACCAAGAAGAAATAAATGGAGTCATATAGTTATGAAATCATATTTATTGTCTTTTGGTGGATAAATATATTTTTATCCACCAAAAGCATATGGGTCAGAGGTCGATAATATTTATTAGCCACTTGTCTAATAAATATTATCTACCGATAGACCTTATACCCATTTTTTTAATTCCAATTGTTTATATTCACGGTCATGATGACGCGGTAATTCTAAAGGAACGACTAACGTACTTTGGTCTTGACAGTATTTTAAATATCCCATAGCTTCATTATATACTGTTGGAACGGCATAATCGAGAACCAGTTTATTTAAGCGTTCAACTTGACCGGTAATATCATTCTTATAGTGCTCTGCATATTGCATATAAATACTACGCATAATAACCTTTAAAGTATCAATATTCTGTGGTGCAATAACGAATTTATCACCAGACATTTTATATACGTTTGCACGTAAGCCATTTTGTACAATCTGAATATTTTCAGCGGAAAAATATACTTGTGCGAGAACATTGTCTTCCCAAGTTCCAGCCAATGCCTCCCTATATTCGGTAGTTTTATTTTTTATAGCAATCTTTTCTTGCATTTTGAAAAGAATGTCGGATGGTGGTTGTTCTACAATATTGACTCTACCATTATATCTATCGCTATCCAATATTCTAGATGAATAATTACTTATACTATTTGGGTCAAAATTAGCCGATGACATAATTCTTATTTTTATTTTGTATATTCTTTCTGAAGAAATAAATGTATCATCGAGAACCTACTAAATAATTCTTTAGCGTAAAATTTTATAATGATAGATTATACTATGGATATTTTTTATATTATTGTTTCGTCTGTCGCAATAATCATACTTATTCTTATTTTAACTTATATTGGAATTAATATGACCTATTATAAAGGTAAGGTTGCATATCCGCCACACTCAGCCACTTGTCCAGATACATGGACAGTTGCTAGTGATAGTAGTTCATGTTTGATACCTGCAGCGAATAGTGTAAATGCTGGTAAATTATATGATAGTAATGGTAAGTTAATCGCGAATAATAAGACTACATATGGATTAAATATCACTACTAATTCTATTAATTTTACAGATGCAGGATGGACAGCGGGGGGATTATCTGCACAATGTAGTCAAAAAGCATGGGCGAATCAAATGGGTATTATGTGGGATGGTATTTCTAATTATAATAAATGCTAATGTCTTTTGGTGGATAAATGTATTTATCCTTCGTTCCTTTCATTCTTTCCGTTCCTTTCATTCTTTCCGTTCCTTATCAAAGCATATGGGTCTCCTGTCGATAACCGAAGGTTAGCCAAATGGCTAATAAATATTATCCACCGATAGACCCTAAGAGCTATAATAATTTTCATAAAAAATTGAAAACTTTTTTATGAAAAAATGGAAAGCACTCCCTAGTGGAAAGAATATAACAAAACTCGCGATTTAAAATGTCACAAGAATTAGAAACCGTGTTCCAATTAGCAGTTGATGAAGCCGACATGCCTTCGCATACGGTTACCATTAAACACGGTGTCATTCAAATGAACAAGGAACAGGACTTTACAGCGGCAGGTAAAGGTATTGATGCTGAGACGAACGAACCATTTGACTGGGCATTTGAAGCCGATGGTCATGGTACAGACACTATCATTAATATAGTGCGTGAGAAGTTCGCATTGATATCTGCCGATTTTGCGAATCCTGTATTATTTATAAATAAAAAAGAGTCATTAAAAGTCTTACAAGAAGAGCTATGCCAACATAAATTATATAGAGAGTCGTCTGGATGTACAGCCATTCTTACTAAAATATACAAAAATAGAATCACAATAGACAGTGTGGGAGACTCATTCGTTTTCGTAACAAAAAATGATGCGATTATTTGGAGAAATACATTACATAAATGGGATAATGAAGCTGAACGAGCTCGCTTACATAAATTGGATTCTGGTATTCATGCCCAACCTAGTTCATCTAGTAGAGTATTATCAACAGATAGTATGTGTCAAGTTCCTGCGCATTATGTTGTCTTCCCGCCTTATAGTAAGCAACTAGCATTGACTCAAGCACTCGGTCATGATAACGTCACAGGATTAGAGCCACAAACAGTAACGATAGAGATAGAATCTGGACAAGAATATCGTGTCGTTGCATTCAGTGACGGAGTTGGAGACATACTGATTCATAACGATGATGCCGAACTTCAAACTGTATTGAAGATGGATTGGGCTGATATATTACGATTTGCTGAAGAACGATGGCGTCAAGAATGGCACCCGGTTTATCTACAAAGACCCGACGTTAAATATCCAAAAATGAAATGGACAAAAAAATCAGATTATGATGATGTTTCTACGTTTGTTGTCGCGATAGTGCCTAATTAGATATAATAACATGCGTATATGGTCTATTTACTAAACTTGATGTCTTTTAGTGGATAAATGTATTTATCCACTAAAAGTATATGGGTCAGAGGTCGATTTGTAGCCGTTTGGCTACGAATCTACCGATAGACCTTGATGACCCTAGGTTTTTCACCAACAATTGTATTCAAGCGGTTGATATTCACAGGATACTTATAATGGATAAAATCTTTTTTATCGATAACTTCCATCACCTCGTATTTCATAGAAGTTAATTTACGTATTTCGGGTAAAATTTCTTTCAATTGTTCGGTTACAGCTGCCACCAAAATCTCTTGATTTCCTTCAACAACATAACGATTTATAAGTTCTCGATTTTGTTCAATCATTCTATATATATCAACTGTCTTTTCGCGAATAGCGGTCTGTTTTTCTTTATTGTTATGAATATCGTTATATTCATTGAGAAATCGATTATAGAGTTCCATGTTCTCATTGAATGCCTGCATTTGTTTTTTGAACAGGTCTATCGACTTATCTTCTGTAACATAATTGAATAAAGTATCTAACTTTTGTCGAATAATTGTATCTTTGATATCATCTACTTCTTCTTTGAATAATACCATCGTATCTTCGATATTGGTGGAAGCGCCTGCATAAATAGAAATATCCAATTTACATGGAGTGGCTTGATTACCACACTTCGCTGTGTATCGTTCTTCCACTTTACCTTGTGAAAAAATCGTTCCACCATCTTGCTTACAATTGATACACTTGGGTCTTATTCCTTGTAGTAATCGTTTCGCAATTTTTTTATTGGGTTCATTTTGAAAGACCTTTTTTCGCTGTTCATGTAATTTATCTTCATAGTCTTTTTTGATTTTAAAATAATAATGTAAGGCTTCATTATAGTCTTTTTTTCTATTATGTTCATCAATTATTTCAGTATTATCATCCAAGGATATATTTGGTGAATTTCTAAATTCAACACTAGGACAATTTGTCATTTGTAAATCGTAAATACCTCCTTCGGGAAGGTTCTCGATTAGGGTGATTGGATTGTTCGAAACTATCAATTTCGAAATTGAGTCCATTCCTCGTAAATCTAATTTGGGTAAAATATTATGGTCACATATGAGTTCCTTTATAGTTTTGGGTAAATTTTCCAAGGATTTCAGTTTATTATGTGATAGATTTATTGTTTCTAACTGTACTAAATTTCCCAAAGATATTGATTTGATATAATTGTTTCTTACATCAATATGATTTAAATGAATAGGTAAATTTGTAAGTTCAATAATTAAGTTTGCCGGACAAATAAAAGACACGAGACTTTTGGGTAATCCTGTAATACTAGTAATCCCACCTTTCTCAATAATGATATGAGTTACGTTCTCATAACCATATTCTGGTAATATCGAAAAATCTAGGTCTCCATATACTGATTCGCGTATTCTTAGAAGCTGAGTAGTTCGATTTCCTGTTTCTAAAATATGAATCAGCGACTCTTGAGCACTATTATTTTCGGTTATAATATCTTCGCGTTGTTGTTCTATAATATTCATATAGAGTCTAAAGATATATTTTGTTTGTTATCGAGAACTTGTATAATCTTCGGTGTATGGTAAATTCGTAATCCCTGACATTTTACCATCTTGGGTTGCTTTACTCTGAACCTGATAAAACCGGATTTTTGATAAAATATAATCTTGGTCTCGTAAATTACGTTGTTCTCGTTCATAATCCGTCAATTTGTTCTTATAACAATGATATAAAATAGCCGAAACAATCAATACAAATAGCGCGAAAACACCAATATTAAGAGCATAATAATAAAGATTCACCCTGTATTCATGACAATTACTTAATGTTTGATAGAGATAATTTCTAGTAGAGTAGTCGATTAATCTTGGGAAATCCATGGTAAAAAATACAGTAACATATATATTTTTATTGTATTTTTCAAAGGGTTACATATACGCTAAATAATAAAGAACTACTAAATAAGATAATATAGCGAGAATAATTGCGATTAACCATATTGGAATGACGGTTTTATGTCTATATCCGAGTCCAAAGGGTCTAAAACCACCTTCCTTATTGTATAAAAATCCGGGTTTGGTTACATGTACTATGGCAAATGCCACTAAAAATAGTAAAATAGCAATACTTAATTTATGATATCTTACAAATCCTTTGTCCATGAATTTATTTTTTCCTTTTTATTATACAATTATACTTTTTTGGTTTAGAAAACCTGCTAAAATAAGGTCTATCGGTAGATTCGTAGCCAAATGGCTAACCTTCGGTTATCAACCTCTGACCCATATGATTTTGGTGGATAAATATATTTATCCACCAAAAGACAATAAAGAAGGTACAGATGTAACTATAAGTAATCTTCGGCATCCAATTGGTCTTCTTCATAATATTCACCATCCATAAAATTATTTCCTATACCCATCAATAGTTGGTTCGCTTCTTCTATATCTTCTTGGGCTAACTGGTTTTTCGCGAATGCATCTAAATCATAAATTTCCATCAAATCTTCATCTACTATATCAGCCGACCCCTCATTCATATCGTTCATTACACGAGTCATCATTTCATCTCTTTCTCTATCATAAGTATCTGGGTCATAAGCAAACAAACCACGTTGTTGTCCAACGTTCCATCGACCCAATCTAAAGTTCTTCATCATGTCTTCTACCTTTCGTTCTTCTTTATCCATCTTCGTTAATTTACCAATGATATCGTCTTTCTCCTTCTGTTTTGACCTTGATACACGTTTTATAATATCATTGTAAGAGAAATTAATCGTGGATTTGTTCTCCTTTTCTAAATTCAAAAACGTAATTAATAGCGAAGAAACTCGTTCTTTCAATTCTAATGTATTACCCGCACGGATATCGATTTCTCGTAATTCGGCATCATAGTCGTCTTCATCATCTATTCCAGAGCTACTATGTAACGTAGTAAGCTGTTCTGATTCTTCCGACAAACTACTTATTTTTCTACGTTTTTCCGATTTCTTTTCTTCAATATCCATTTGTATGAGTGATGGGTCTAATGCACAAGAAATATATTCAAATATACAAGAGTAAAAACAATAGGTGTAGAGCATATAAATAGATTCTTTATCAAACAATCCATGGAACGAAACTTTTTCTATTTTATCGTCTATGAGAACTTCCTTCACGATTTCGGTTTGCATAGGAATATTTTGTAAAAATAGATTCAAATCGATGAGTTTTAAATGTACTGACATAAGTAATAATGTAATACTTTTATCACCTGAAAAACGCTGAATTTCGGTATAATATTTTTTCAAAAAAGCGGCAATGTCGCCAGTATGTTCTTTCGATAAATCCCAATGTTTCGGAACTTTCTTAGAGAATTCCCAATGAATATCACCTTTACTGGTTAATAATGCGGGGTATGCTCTAGCCATATTTTGAACGGAATTCAGGATAAACTGTGTAATTGTATAAGACTCCGTATCATTTGCCCAAATCTGTAAAGATGATAAAAAGAGTTGTACATCATCGAATTCTGTTGTAGATAAATTACCATAACGTTTGAAAAAATTCATAATTTCTATTTTCATATTTTTATTTGCTCCATTCAAATGACGTTTTACATCCTGTAATTCTTTCGAAGCATTATCCATCATTTTATTCGGTTCATATGTATCTATTAATGCATTTAAATAATCTCGTAGTTTCATATCAATTACTTTTGAATCAGCTATATTTAGTTTTTCTATGATTTCTTTGAAAATAGTTACCTGAGAAATTGTAGTAGGTTTTTCTATTTCTACTATATTTTTTCGGCGGACGAATGTCATCAATTGGTTAAGATGGTCCAAATCATATGGTTTTCCGTTTCTTTTTAGAAATTCTATTTTTTCTAACAATGACCAATCTACGTGATAGTTTTCGGGTTTTTCATTACATACTAATTTATATTCTTCAGGAACAGGCAATGTACTATCGAAATTACAGTAGTGGATAACGGCTGCATAAATATCGTCTTCTATGTAACCAGATGGTGTTGCAGGATTATGTAAGCGAGTATTCGCATCATGATAAAGTAGGCAAGAATTTGTCGCCATTTGTATTTGTTTCATATCTTTCATCATATGTATCACTTGAATGATATAGTGTAAAATACTCGGATTTGTTTCGTTAAAATATAATATTGGATTTACCATACGCGTTTCATTACAACAACCATTTTCAATGAAGGGAACACCTGTTGATGTTTTCAAAAGAAGGTCTTTCGACTCTACGATATCATTAATAGCCTCAATAATCGCATATCCGAATCTTATAATTTTACCTTTTAATGAAGCTAATAGTTCGAACTGTGTATTCTTTCCATCGCGAGCTGCTGTCATTAACTCTTTGGAAAATCCAGACGCCATATTAGATATTGTTTTGGCTACATCTACTTGAACAACTGGCGGTAAGAAATTTCGCCATTTTTGGATACTTTGTTCTTCCGGTGCTACCAAATCAGGCTGTAATAACATAAATTCGCGTTTTTTTACATATAAATCGTTAATGTCATCCCGTGTCATAATTTGTTTTTCAATAATAGTGCGTATCCTAGTTTGTAAGGTCTCAACCTTGTATTTTTGTATAGAATGCCATGGTGCAATAGAACTCTTTGTTTTATTCAATACACAAACCATGTATTTTATTCCAGTCATGTCTTCTACTCCACCCTGTAAAGGGTAACCACTAAACGATTTTACACAACCGGGAAACGTCTTTTTTGCTTGGAAAGATGGTATAGCTGTTTGAATAGCGACTAATAAAACACTCGTTGTGATACTAATAATACCTTCATTCTTATAATCTACATACGTATCCTTGAAAGGTTTTCCGGTTTTTTTCTCGTTATCCTTCGATTTCTTATGATATACTTCTTCAGACCAAATGTTTTTTTCTATAAGTTGATTTGCTATACGCACTACAAATTGGTCTATTCCACTAGATACTGGAATACTAATATTAACACATAGTGTTGAAAACACATTATAAATAGCCGAAACAGTAGGGTCTTCAAAAACTGGTTTTTCTTTTTTACCTATGGCTTCCATCATAACTGTACCCAAATCCTTCACCATGATATCATGTGTAGTAATATGTCTTCCAGCTTCGTCGAATCCTTCATCCGTACTGAATTCTCGCTTTCTTAAAACAAATCCGCTGAATTTATCCACAATACAATCACCGTCTTCGCTTAAAACACCGACATCAGCACAAACTTCATCCAATGTTCTCTGATAATCACTACCTAAACAGAATGCTTCTGCCAATCTGAATAAAGATGCAGGAAAAAGTTTCATATTCGTTTCTTTACAGTATTTCCATTCTTGGATTTCTTCTTCTTGTTCTACGAGCGGTTCTCTACAAAACTTCTGGACGAATAAACATATGTTTGCTTGTTTTGCTGCAAAATCGTCTTGTCCTAATATCATATCTCGTAATTTTACAAAGGGGGATGTAGCCAGCTCTGTTGTATCTGCCAAACTACCCAATTCGAATGCCAAATAATTCGCTTTATTCTGTAGTATTTCTTTTAATAATTGTGTTTTACGTAATGTTTTCAAGTGATAGGATATATTATTTTTTAGCTTGGTTTCGAGTTCATCTACACTGACTTCATAACGACGGTCGAACTCGCCCAACATCCGTTTTTTTGTGATTTCTTTTATACGTTGTTCTGCATCTACAACAGATTCACACTGCTTATTCTCTTGATTTTTTAAACAAGAAGAACTAATATTACAAAAAAGAGTGTTGTTATCGATAAATGTTTCATCTGTAATAGAGTCGTCTAATAACCATATATTTCGAGTACGTTTATAGTATTGTATTTTTTTACGAACATCCGCTTCCATTTCGATACTTTCCTTTTCTCGCTGAGAAAGCGATGATTCATCCGTGTTTTCCGGTAAAGTTGGACGTATTTCTAGCATGGCGTATTCACCATGTTGTACTTGTTTTTTATTGGCAATGAGTGTTTTCGCAAGATTATTAGCTGCATCTGGTGGGCAGTCGTGTTTTTTTATGAGACTCTGTTCCAAGAATTCCAAAAACAGTTCCGGTGCCATTTCCTTCTTTTCCTTCTTGTATTTATCAAGAATTTTATAAGGTGTATCGTCAAACTCTCTATCGTAATAAACCTCTTCTTCGTTATTATCTTTCTGAAGGGCTTTCATAGATGTATATTTTTTCGCCAAAAATCGTTTTGTACAATCTGTTGGTTTGATTTTTTCAGTATCTGTCAAATCATCCAATTGGGGTCCGGCCAGTTCATCTACCAAATTAGATGGCGTCATCAATGAAATAAGAATCGATGTAATAATATTTGTATATAATTGTCCATTATCCGTTTTAAATATACGATTCAAAATTTCTTGTGAAGACATGGAAGTCGTAATTTTATCTTTTTCCAAGAATTGGTATGTTTGAAAGAATAATTCCGAGAACCCAGAATTTTCCGACAGTAATCTTAAAATAGAATTCGGCTTTTCACGAATATCATATTTCGTCGTTTTCAAAATCGAGAACTCATCACCGCGTATTTTGACGGTTTTTTTTAATTCAGCCATACGCTCTTTGATAAAATAGCGGATTTCCAAATATTGCTTCCATGTAATATCCGATGAATATACTGCGAAGGGCTCTAGGTGTTGTACGACATCTAAAAAAGAAATCTTATCTTTGATATATTTACGGACTAGGCGAATGAGAACACGTGTTTTCGGAATAATTGTTTCTAAGAATTTCTTGAATTTTTCGTTGGTGTCGAATTGTTCTTGGTCAGGCATATCTTTGTCTAAAATAAACTCGTGTATTCCCGTTAAAAAATGAACACCTGTTTCTTGTTCTAACGTTTCAAAATCGAACTCTTTTGACAAATCATCGATAATATGCGGTATAATTTCCACGTTTTTTCTTAAAAGTTTATGTAAAAGGAAGAAATTCTGATGAACGGTTGATTTCACCAACATATTAGTAGTGGGTAAATCGATAGTAGAGAACTTGACAATAGGATAAGGCAACATAATAAGCGATTTAACACACATTGTATCATTTCTACCTATCGGTTCTCGGATATAGTTGCTTTTTCCGGATTTCGATATTTGTTCTGAGAGCTTACTCGTAGCCAAATTATATCGCTGTATAACGAATTGTCGTTTTATTACATTATTATTCGCTACTACCGTACTATAAAAGTTTTCTAAATTATCAACTATGGAATCTATATTTGTATTGACGGGTAAGCTAGCTAAACAATTTGATTCTATATTAGAGGGGTTATCAAATGGTCGCATAAATTCTTGTGTTATATACTCAACAGTATCGTAGTCCTCCTGGGATGTTTTATCTTGTAATGCTTCTATTTCTCTTAATGAGTCGGTTAATTTAGTATATGCTGTGTCGGGTGTTTCAGGTTCCGCTCCATCCACTCCGTATAACTTTCTACGAAGCGAGACTACAGGTAGTAACCATTTTAAATTTCGGTCCATACTCTCAATATGTTCCACCAATGGTTTATAGTAGGCACCTGATGTCTTAACATCTATCACATTATTTGCTGTATCGAATTTGGAAAACAAGGTTCTCAACTCCTTAAAACGTTCTATCAGTCTATGAATATTATCGAGAACCTGTTTCGTGCGCTGACTATTGGGTATTGTTGCTAAAAGTTCGTCCATCATATCATTGACTTGGGATTCGATACCATATCGTCTTTCGTTTTCTGGTATTTCGACTTGATGTGCAATAGTACCCAATCTTTCACCAAAAATGATAGTATTTGCATCTACGTACATTCGATGTAAATTTTGACGTACATTTTCATCGGGAACAGAACCCTCTGGAATAGAAATAATCGATTCACCTGTTTCTGTATATTCTATGGATGCTAGGGGTCTATCAGCGTTTTCTTGGTCGAGTTCTCCCTCTTCTTTGAGTGTTGTGAGTGATTTGATAGGACCAAGCGATGCCGGTTTTTCTCGAATCAAGATAGAAATAATGGGAATATTTTCAGGGATTCCTTTGTAACCGAAGTCAATATAGATTGTTCGAAGTTCTGGGAAAGTGGTTACTTCAATCATATCTTCTTCTAAATTCGTGATTTGACCAGTAATAATGACCGGAATTTCACCTCCAAATTCGATATTTATCCATGTCCCGACTAACAAATTATTTTGCCTAGCATAGCCTTTTTCATCACTACGACTCAATAAATAAATCTGCTCTATGGATTCATCAGTTAATCTTCCAGCACCATCTAATCTCAAAATATATCGCTTCGACGTAGATACACAAATAATATTAATATGTGTTTGGTCAATATAGTAAATTAAGCCGGTAATTTCATGAACTTCTTGATTATTTGGTGCAATGATTTCTATGATATCACCAAGCTCTAATGCTATACTACTATTTTCATTATCCTTGGATGGTTTTTTGGACGGATTTTCCAAAGATGTTTCTACCAACTCTTTTTCACTTAATATTTCAGGTAATTCTTCCTCTTCACTCATTTATATTACTATAGTATTTAATTTGTCTCTAAATTATATTTTTATCGTACAGTTATCGAAAAATTGAAGAAAATAACGAATATTATTATATACTAATTATACATAATGGCGAATTCTAAGCCGGTTTTAGTGCGTGATATAGAAATCGGCAAAATTTATGCTCACCCAAAATCGAAAGAGATTATTGGGAGATTAAAAGAGAAAACGATAAATTCTTATTATGGTATGCATAGAGAACCAATATTTAATTTAGTGTTTGAATTCGATGTTTTCAGTAATCCTATTGTTATGTCTTGTGATTGGGCGGACGAGTTATATGAAACTATTGGTCCAATAGTACCGAGTTTATTCGAAAAAACGAAAACTGTTATCAAACAAAACCCCGATAAATTTGAAACAAATGATGTAATCGAAAACATTATGGGAATAGAAGACAATAAATATATTTATCCACCAAAAGACAAATAAAGGCTATTATCATATTATTATAGAAATGACATCATTATTCGAAAGTAGTCAAATACATAATTATATGATTGACCCTAATATACATCATCGAAATAGTAAAATCAATCAGAAAATCTATGCAACTACAAAAACACATTATTCCATTCTAAACTACGATAAAAAATATATTTGTTTTAATGACGCCGAATCGGGTATGTATAGGTCAGTCATCTGTTCTTATCCAGAGAAACAAGTATTATGTTTTTCTCCCGCAAAATCGATATCTTATTATATTTTCGAAAAAACGAATGGAACTGTGATAAGTGAAATTGTCGAAGGTATTATGATAAATCTTTTTTACGATAATCGTATCAAATCGTGGGAATTAGCCACGAAATCTGCTGTCGGTTGTAAATATGGGCAAAAATACAATTGTAGTGAGCTGACCTTCTATGATATGTTTATACAAGCACTAGCTGGAAATCCAGATAAAACATTAAATGACAATCCGATAATTAGTTTGTTACCAAAATGGTGTTCATATTCATTTGTAATGAATGTTACGTCTGAGCCACGTTTGACATTAGTAGCGGTATATAATATTCAACATTTGAACGTTTTATTACTTCCAAGTAGTATTTATAAAAACTGGAAAGTATTCGAAGGCGCACATAATATCATTTCATTTCCAAAAGAGTGTAGTAGATTAGACGAGACGAATATAGAAAACGGATATATGCTAATAAATTATGAAACGGGACACAGAGCAAAGTGGTATCATCCTGAATATATTATGGAAAAGAAATGTAATAAAATAAAACCCACTATACAGTATCAATATCTGTGTTTTCGTAGAATAAATAAGGTATATGAATATCTTAGTTATTTTCCAAAACAGAGACGTACTTTTCATCTCATAAAAGAACAATACGACGAATATATTAATAAAACGCACCATTATTATATAGAGTATTTCGTTAAAAAAGAAATCGACTGGACCGATATTCCTTTGAAATATCGAGATTTTGTATATAAAATACATTATGGTATTTATGTTCAGGGACTTTCAAATGGAATGCGTATAGTTATTACGAAGAATATCGTGAAGGATTTTTTTCAAAAAAAGGAGCCGATGGAGCAGATTGGTATGTTATCGACCGCTTATCTATCTTCATTTTCAAGGGCATAAATCGATATAACTCATCGATAATTTACTTAGATTTTGAATATATTTCGCGGAATGTGCCTTGTTCTCGTCGCTCATTTCTTTAATTGGTTGTCTGATTTTATCAATCGTTTTCATGATTTCGTCTGCATTATGGAGTGTAGCCAAATCACTCCCGTAATCTTTTTCAAAAAAGAACGTAATATCACCTTTCTCAATGACTTCTTTATATTGCATATAAACGAATTTATACCATACTTTTAGAATAATTGTTGGATTTGCACGTTTAATCGTTTCAAATGATGTTTTGGCTACACAAATCTCATGATTGTTCTGTGTAATACTAATAATATCAGTTAAAAAATCGAAAAAGTGCGTATTAAATGCACGTAGAAGTGTTGTCTTATCGGTCATTTAGTAAAATAAAAGGACTATTTTTATATGGTTTTATTTTGTAATGGATATATAATATGGGAAGTATTTTTGGGAAAGAAGCACCAGGAACATCGGGAACATCAGATGCACCAGGAAAACAAGTACAAAAAACATCGGGAACATCAGAAGCATCAGGAACACAGCAAGAAAGTAACCGAGTACCTGCAGAAAAAATTAACAGTTTGACGCCTGTCGAAAAACTCAAAGAAAGACTCAAAATATTGTCAGAAGACGAAGGAGAAGCTTTAGTCAAAATTATAAAAAGCCGAAAAATACAATCACATGTGGTTCCTTTTTTTACAAACGAAAAAGCGATTTTACTTGAAACACTCAAGAATATGCTAAATTTGTTTGTTAAAATTGACGATTATTATGAAAACATATACAAGCCATATCAACAAAAATGCTTAGAATCTTTCATAAGTAATTTTATAGAATACGCTAGCAAGTTTACTGATGACCAAATCAAAAGACGTAACAATGTAATTCTTTCATTAACTAAAAATAATTGGAAAGAAACGACTAATATGTGTTGTAAAAAGGGAAAAAGAATATCCCTTGGGTTTTTATTTAGAGAAGGAAGTTATTTTAAAACATCAAACAATCTATTAACAGAAGAAAACTTAAAAAAACGTTTGTATGAATCAAACGGTGGTTCTAGAACAAAACGAATGCGTTATAACAAAGGTTCTCGTAGAAATAAAACAATGCATCGTCAAAAATAAAATGAAAAATATAATTTATTTTATTTTGTAATGAATATATATATTGTAATATAACACATACTAATGAGTGGTATGATTCAATGGCTTAAATCAGCGTTTTCATCAACACCAACACCAGCAACAACAAAACCAGAAATGTCACAAGATGAAATAAAAAGAATGGCAATAGCAGACTACCTAGAAGGAGAAAAACATAGAGAACGAAAAGAAGAAGAAAAAAAAGCACGAGAACAAGAAAAATCAACAAATACAACAGGCAAAACTATGGAAAAATATTTTCAACAACACCCAGCAACAAACCAACCAAATACATCAGGCGGCAAACGTAAATCAAAGAAATCTAAAAAACAGTGCAAGTCAAAAAAACAGTGCAAGTCCAAAAAAAACCGAAAATCCAAAAAACACTAAATACTTTGGCCAAACGCAGGTTGTTTAGGAACTATCTGACCGATTTCATCCATACGCTGCTGCTGTAATGAATCTATCGTAACACTATTCGATAGTTTATCCGGTCTATACGTATCCGATGGCGTTTCAATAAATTGTATATCATCATTTGCTGATACATAATTATACAAAGGGCGATTATTACTTTTACCTTTAGCACTTAGCTCATCTGCCGACATACTATAAGATGTATATTGCTCCGACATAATATTCGAGCCAGCGGATCCGAAGGAATCAATAGCATATCCCATAGGTTCTCCGTGAAATTTCGTGGCTCTTTCGTTATTCTCTTTAAGTTTAGGATGTAAATGCTGCATAATTTCATCACCCAATAAAACACGATATTTCTGATTGATTAGAAGCATAGCAGGAACACTATGGATATTCGGCGGCAGAATAACTTTACTACCATTTTCCAATATAACAAATGTTTGATTCGTTCTTTTATCGTGATGTCGCTTATCAATACAAATAAAACTGATTTTATCTGTCAGATTACCTTTTGCTAAAGTTTGTACTAATTTCTGAGAATGTTTACAATAGTTACTATAATATAAAATATCCATTGAGCTTTATATTATATTGTTGAAAGGATTTTTATTAAAATAACGTAAAAATCATTAGGCCTTTGTTGCACACATGGAATACAACAATCGATTCTGGAAATAAAAGGCAAAAAGTGTTAATGCACCCAATAATGCGTACATCAAATCGAATTTCTTAGTAAATATGGCTTCATATCCCATTTTAACCAAAAATAGGATGAGTTTAACGAAAATAATAACCATAATGATATAAAACCATATGCAGTATTCGGGCGAGAGGGGTCCAAAGACGACGTCGAGCATGTTTGACATATATTCTATACTAAGATATTTTTTTACTAAATCACATAAACAATATATACAATTCTGTATATAGAATGGACAATTCAACAATATGGAAGATAATAGACAAATATTTCGAAGATAATCCACAAGCTTTAGTAAGACATCATATTGAGTCCTATAACGATTTCTTTAAAAATGGTATTTATCAGATATTCAAGGACAAAAATCCTGTTAGGATTGAACGTCTCTATGATAATAATATCAATGATTATCGTACTAAATGTCTAATGTATTTCGGTGGGAAAGATGGTACTAAAATCTATTTTGGAAAACCTATCATATATGACGATAACAATAGTCATTATATGTATCCGAATGAAGCAAGATTACGTAATATGACTTACGGAATGACCATACATTATGATGTAGAAATAGAATTCATCGATGTTCTCGAAAAGGGAGAAATGCCCTATTTAGTCGAACAAGAAGGCGAAATTGAAGGCGGTGGGTCGGAATCCGATGAAGACGAAGGCGGTGACACAGAATTCAAGAATTTTAAATTAAAATCAAAAGAAGACTATGCTCAAGAAGATGCTGCGTCCAAAAAAATAAGTGGCGGATATGATGAAAATGAAAACGAGAAAGAAGAAATTGAAGGATTAACAAAAATCAGTGGAGGTGCGCCTAAAGATGCCGCACAAAAACAACGTGGTCGTAGAAAAAAAATACCAGCAGAAATGACAACAGCACAAACTGCACTATTACGCGAAGTCACTGAAGAATCCATGATTGCGCCAAATGTACAAAAACGTACGCGTATTATAGAAAAAGTCTTCCTAGGAAAGTTCCCTATCATGGTACAATCCGATTTTTGTGTTCTCCATGGACTTCCGAAAGAAGTCCGACATACAATGGGAGAGTGTATGAACGATGTTGGTGGCTATTTCATTATCGATGGTAAAGAAAAAACAGTCATATCGCAAGAGAAATTCGGTGATAATATGTTATATATCAAAGAATCCACAGATGAAACCTATTTATATTCAGCAGAAATAAGGTCTGTTTCTGAAAATGTAGCAAAACCTATTCGTACTTTATCGGTAAAAATCGTCGCCCCCACACCAAAATATACATTCAAAAATATTGTCGTGAATATTCCCAATGTACGTAAGCCTGTTCCCCTTTTCATTGTATTTCGAGCCCTAGGTATTATTAGTGACAAACAAATTATTACTATGTGTTTGTTAGACTTGGACAAATATGAAAATATGATTGATTTATTCGAACCGTCAGTACATGATGCGGGTGGCATATTAACCCAACAAAATGCACTCAGATTTATTGCAACACTTACAAAGGGAAAAACTGTTTCGCATACACTGGAAATATTATCGGATTATTTCTTCCCCCATATCGGGGAGATGAATTTTACGCAAAAAGCCTATTATTTGGGTTATGTTGTATTCCGTTTATTGAATGTCTTTATCGGTATCGAACCACCTACCGACCGTGATAATTATAAATTTAAGCGCGTAGAACTAATAGGTTCTCTATTGACCGATTTATTTCGTGAATATTATACGATTCAACAGAGATTGATACATCTTACATTGGAAGAACAAATCACTTATGAAAAAGGTTTGTATGAAAATAACTTGTATGGTTTAATCGACCAAAATTTTGGAATAGCATTCGCAGAGCGGTCCGTCGAAATGGGTTTCAAAAAAGCATTCAAGGGTAATTGGGGTGCTCAGACACATACAAAACGCGTAGGCATAGTACAGGATTTAAATCGTCTTTCACATAATTCCATGTTAAGTCATCTACGTAAAATTAATCTACCTTTAGATGCGAGTGTAAAACTGGTAGGACCTAGAGCATTACATAGCACACAATGGGGATTGTTCGACCCTATCGATACACCTGACGGTGGTAATATCGGTATTCATAAACATTTATCTATTTCCGCGTATGTAAGTCAGGGAACACCTAGACAACCTATGATAAACTGGTTACGTGAAAAATTAAATATGAAACTCATTGAAGAATGCACTCCCATCATACTTTCTCGTATGACAAAAGTTATTATAAATGGCTTATGGACGGGGGTTCTCGATGACCCCATAAGAGCTTGTGATAAAATCCGATTATTCAGACGAAATGGACTACTACCCATCTATCATAGTGTTACGTTCGATACAAAACAAAACACGATTTATATTTACACTGACGCTGGGCGTGTATGTAGGCCACTTTTTTATAGAGACCCTGAAACAGGTCGTATGTCGTTTGATTCAGATATTATGAAAACGTTTTTAGCGGAAGACGATTTTACATGGACGAAATTGATTAGTGGATTCAATCCAAAGAAAATCGAAGGGTTTCATCCAAATCAATATAAAATGTATGAATTATCGGAACTCTATGATGGTATCAGTGAGGCAGCCGAACCATCTACTTTGGCCAAGTTCTTGGAATACAAAGCGATAATTGATTATGTCGATACGAATGAAACCGAAAATGCATTGATAGCTCTAAATCCGGAAGACTTGGATAAAAATATATTAAAAAAACCTACACATATGGAAATACATGAATCTTTTATTTTTGGTATGATGTGTAATTTGATTAATTTTCCTGAGAATAATCCTGCAACACGTAATTCGTTTTCTTGTGGTCAAAGTAAGCAAGCGTGTTCTCTTTATCATACAAATCATCAAGTTAGAATGGACAAGACCGCAGTGGTTCTCGTATCTGGTCAGAATCCACTCGTAAAAACGCGTTATTTAGAACATATCAATAATGAATCAAATCCTTATGGCGAAAACGCTATTGTAGCAATTATGTGTTATACGGGTTATAATGTAGAAGATGCAGTTCTCATTAATGAGGGTGCATTAAAACGTGGCTTATTTCGAACCACTTACTATACTACATATGAAGCGCATGAAGAAAAAGATAAATCGGGTGATGTAACCGTGAATAAGGTATTCGCGAATATAGAAAATGAATCAAATGTGGTTGGCTTAAAACCCGGACATGATTATAGTAAATTAGATAAATATGGAATTATTAAAGAAGGTACTGAAATAAACGACAAAACGATTTTAATAGGATTGACTGCGAGTTCATCCGCGAATCCTGACCAAAAATTAGATATGTCGAAAACAACGAAAAAAGGACAGCTTGGAATAGTGGATAAAACCTTTATCACTGAAGGAGAAGAAGGAAAACGAATTGCAAAAGTACGTATTCGTGAAGAACGCGTTCCGAACTTGGGTGATAAAATGGCTTGTGCATTACCAACACAACAGGTTCTAACTCATTTGGGTTGGGTTGAAATAAAAGATATTGATATATCCTTACATAAAGTTGCAACATTAGATAAAAATGGAAATATGTGTTACGAGCATCCGGTAAATAAATTCGAATATGAACATTCTGGAAAAATGTATTATGTAAAGAATAAACAGGTTCATGTTATTTGTACATTGAACCATAAATTGTATGTTAAAGGCAGAGGAAAAAAAGACTATCAATTCATTGAAGCCGAACATGTTATGGGAAAAACAGTTCGCTTCAATAAATCGATGAAAAATATGAATCCTGATATAGAATTTATGGTTCTCGGAGAAAAAAAATACAAGATGGATGATTGGTTACAATTATTAGGTATGTTTATAGCAGATGGTTCAACAAATAATAGAGCTGCTGTATTGTCTGCTCATAAACAAAGGAAGGTAAATTTCAATATTGATATTTTAACGAAACTCGGCATTGAGTACTATCATGATAGTTTCAATGGTTATTTTGCCATAAATATAGGAAAATACAGAGAAATATACAATGAATTAAAGAAACATAGCGTGGGTGCATTAAATAAATCTTTACCTGAATATGTTTGGAATTTATCACAACGCCAGTCTATCATACTATTAGAGGCATTAATGGAAGGTGACGGTCATACATACGCAGATGGATTTAGTAGATATGGAACAATTAGCATGAAGTTGGCGAATGATGTCTCTAGGTTAGCAGTACATTGTGGTTGGTCTGGAATAATCAAGATAGCTGAAGAACCTAGTGATAAACTACATATTTGCACAGGAACGATGGGATATGGCAAAGGTAAATCGCACGAAATCATGCATAAAAATCGATATTATAAAATCAGTATTATACGCAAACAAAATGAACCATACATTAATAAAAAAATAAACGATTCCAATGAGGAAAAATTAATAGATTACGAAGGAAAAGTGTATTGTATTGAAATGCCTTCGTCACATTTATATTATATGCGCGAAACCGATTTCACTGCATCTATGCTCATAGGAAATTCGCGCGCAGGGCAAAAAGGAACTGTTGGCTTGGTCATTCCTGAGCAAGATATGCCTTTCACGAAAGAGGGAATTCGACCTGATATAATTGTGAATCCCCATGCACTGCCGACACGTATGACGATTGGGCACTTGGTCGAATGTATTATCGGAAAAGCATCTGCATGTCACGGTGGATACGCAGATAGCACAGCATTCAATAATAAGGGTTCTAAAGTGAAGGTATTTGGTGAAATATTATCCAATGTCGGATTTCACTCTAGTGGTAATGAAATCTTATATAATGGAATGACTGGACAACAAATCGAAGCCGAAATATTCATGGGTCCTAATTATTATATGCGCTTGAAACATATGGTCAAGGATAAAATCAATTATCGCTCTCTTGGTCCAAGAACCGCTCTCACCAAACAGCCCGTTGCAGGGAGAGCAAATGATGGTGGATTACGCATTGGTGAAATGGAACGTGATGCAGTTATATCACATGGTCTAACTGATTTCTTACGAGAATCTATGATGGAACGCGGTGATAAATATCAGATGGCTGTTTGTAATACAACAGGTCTGATTGCAATATATAATCCAGCAAAAAATCTATTTATGAGTCCAATGGCTGACGGTCCTTTACGATTCACTGCATCTTTAGATGGAAAACATATGAACATTGATAATGTAAGCAGATTTGGACGTAATTTCAGCGTGGTAAATGTTCCTTATTCCTTGAAATTATTATTACAAGAACTGGAAACGATTAATATACAAATGCGTATTATAACCGAAGATAACATACAACAGTTAGAGAACATGTCTTATTCTAGAAATATAGAAACACTTTTGTTTGATAAAGACGCGACTCCGGCAAAAATAACGGCTATGATTAAACAAGAAATAGCGAAAGGTATGGCTAAGGAAGACGTATATAGAACGCCCGAAAGCTTACGAACACCGTTTAAGACACCTGAAACAGAACCAGGTTCTCCAGCTTATGTTCCAGGTCCAGATGAACTTGGGCAAGAATCAAATGATTCGTCGCCTGCATATACAGCGAGAAGTCCTGTCTATTTACCGACGACGCCAGATGGAACACCACCTAATTTTCTACCGACGACGCCAGATGAAACACCACCAGCTAATTTTTTACCAACCACTCCGGATGGAACACCACCATCTCTGAATGATTTATCGGACCAAGCACTGTTATATAAAACGGACGACTTGGTTCATTATAGGGGTGACGTGTTACCTGAACGTTTATGGAAGATTACAAATGTGGGTGACCGCGTATTGACGATTGAAGCAACGACAAAGGAAGGTCTGGAACCAGGAGATACAACCAAAATAGTAACACCTATCGATATTTATAAACCCGAAGATTTTGCTTATACATCACCATTTGCCGAAACATTACCCGGACAAACAGGATTATATAATACGCTAGACCAGACAAATTATCCTGTTGCTCCACAACTACAGCCATTATTAGGTGGTGGTTATAATGTTCAACCTGTCGTACCTGCTATAAATATTAAAGTAGTAGGTGGTAGTGACTTCTCAACCGGTCAAGATGGTGGCCAAAATATGAATCAAACGAGTGATATAGTAACTACAGCTAATCAGAACCAGAATATTCAAAGTGGTGGTGATACAAATCCCATCAGCGATTCTGGAAAACTAGACTTTTCAAGATTACAGATTAAAAAATTAGGATAGAGAGGTCTGGAGACAATAAAAATCATAAGGTCTATCAATAGACCTTATGAAAACAATTTACGGCTTACCCGCGGTTTTCAAGGAAAAATACTTTTCAAATTCATCCATTGTAACACTTCGTTCTCGAACGTTATACCGTATTACATATTTGGTATTCGGTTTAATAATTGGCGGCACAATATGTATCTTTGTTCTTGTTGCATACAAAGAATCCATGTAGCTTTGTATATTTTTACATTCTTTCATATCCAAGTTCTCTGTCAATTTCTTATATTCATATATTTTCGTATTACTTACACATCTACATAGACTGAGTTGAAGTTGTTCCTGTATCTCTTCGCATACAGAATCAATAGGTACATTATTTAACAGGTTCATAAGTGTATTTGTATTGTATTACATTACTATTCTATATTGTTTCTTACAAAAAATTGAATTGAAATGGATGAAAATACATAAAAACATCCTTTCTAAATATAGAATATACAAATGTCGAGCACAATTGACCGAATCACGTTTCTTTACAATGCCCGAAAAACTCTTATACATCAATTAGACCTATTATCATACGATACAACGCCTTACGCGGAATTTGATTCTAATGAAATCGATGCAATGTTTACCAAACATCAATTAGATATGCTTCTTACTCATAAAACAAACGAAAAAAAAATATATATCAAATTCTATTTATCTGCAAAACAGATTCGACCTAATAATTTAGACGATATCATTGAAGATTTATATTCTATTGATACGGTTCTGACAAAAAATGATACTCTTATTATTATTACAGACGATGAACCTAATGATACAATTATATCAAAACTAAAATATTTATATGACCATGATGGAATTTTTGTCATCATTCATAATATTAGACGCCTACAATATAATATTTTGGACCGTAATGATGTACCAGAACATATTATATTGAATAACGACGAAGTCGAACAAATGAAGAAGACCTATAATATTACGAATTTGATGCAATTACCGGAAATATCGAGATTTGACCCATGCGCTTTGGTAATATGTATGCGACCTGGACAAGTATGTAAAATCAAAAGGTCTAGTGCAACTGCTATGTTTTATGATTACTTTAGAATATGTGTGTAAAGCCAAGCTTCTTTTTGGGGGATAAATACATTATCGCCGAAAAGAAAATCTATTATTATTATAGAATGTCTTCCAATCAATTTAATATCGGTTATAGTCCAAATGATTTTTTTTATATAAATGCGCAGAATATGCCTAGCGATAGCCAATGTACAGATTTAAATATAAATGACCCTGCATGGACTACAAAATGCAATGGTCCTAATTTCAATGATAATAGTAAAGACTGTATTAATCAGGCTCTTTGCCAAAACAAGGCTGCGGCCACGATGCTAACATCAACACAAAACGTCAATAATGGTGCCGACGGAAAGTTTTTAGACTCCAATTCGCTATTCAGTAAGACTATTTTGAACACAATAAACCTTAGTGCTGGAATTTTAGTGTTAATTTATCTTATTTTCAAGAATCGAGTTGTAACGCCATAAGGTCTATCGGTGGATAATATTTATTAGCCAAATGGCTAACCTTCGGTTATCGACCTCTGGCCCATATGCTTTTAGTGGATAAATACATTTATCCACTAAAAAACAATAAGGACTATATATGCTTTGAAAAAGAATGAAAGGAACGAAGGATAAATGTATTTATCCACTAATATCTTTTTAGTTTTTATACAATAAAGCGACAATCTTTTTTCCTATGATATAATAGATACTCCATGTCAATTCAAAATATAACTCCTATAAATGATAGAAGCATGCTTTTAGCAGAAATGATAGATTTTAACAATAAATACGCGACATATATAAAATGCAATGACCCAACTAATACTACCTTATGTAGTCCTACCGATATATCATTAAATACTGTAGTAACTGCTTATCAAAATTTGGCTTTATTTGCCAACAATAACCCCACTGTTCCTAACTATTCATATGATGCATCACTTAATTATAATGTAAATATGTATAATAGTAATATTCTTAGATTACGTAGTGAATTGGATGAAAAAATGAAAGAATTGAATTCGTCTAGTGATTCTATTTTATCTGAAGAGAAAAATAGATATGATATCACTATCTATTCTGGGATTTTATGGACTATTTTAGCAACAAGTGCAATATATTATGTATTTACGAAATTATAGGTTTACGATAATATAATAATTATATTATGATAATATAAATAAGAAATGTCATCTATTCAGATTACACCTTTACCTAATAATTTGTTATTAAGCAGTTCTGTTACGACGATAGGAAATAATAGTATTAGCACTCTTGATAGTTATGGCAATATTATAACCAATTATACACCCAATGGAACATATAAAGTAGCTTCATCATCCGTCATGGGTTCTCTTACAAATAGTGTTAATATGCCGTACAACATATTCAATAAGACGACTACGGGTAACTTTTGGCAGAGTGATGTGAGTGGTGGTGTTAATAAAAATGGTGGAGATTCATCCACTAAATTACTTTATAGTTATCCTGGATATACGCAGAATGCTTATTTATCAACGAGTTCTAAAACTGCGACATCAAATTTAACAGCTCCTTATCAAGGTGGCGGAAGTACAGATAATACATGGACGACTCTAGTTAGTTCAAAAAACATAAGCTTACCAGGTGAATGGGTACAAATTCAGTTACCTTATCAAGTTTATTTAACCAAATATCAATTAATAACACCACCATCTATTATGATAGGGAAAACAAAAGTTACAGCCACATTTCCTACAAAATTCACTGTAGTCGGTTCAAACAATGGAGAAACATGGGATTACGTTAACCAGCAAAACCTTTCAACGGCTAATACAATACCAAATGATAATACATATACTATAACTAGTTCAAATAAATATTCCTATTTCCGGTTGATTATAAGCGAGATGCAATATTCTATGTCAAATGTAGCTATTTCAGGATGGTATTTAAGCGGTACAACCTTCCTTTCAACAACAAAATCCGGATTTATGACCTTAAGTCGTGCGATGGAAGTATCTGATATTGATTACGGTAATATGAATACCAATAAATTTATTAATTCATTACTTCCCTATAATGTATTTGAAGGGTTTGATACGCATGGTTATATTGCACCGCCACAAGGAACAATTGACACTCCAGTATTTGATTATGTACCAGGACTATCATTTACAATTTATAAAAATTATCATAATGAAAAAACGGATTTTGCAAATGGTGCAGTGATAGACTTAAGCTTCAATACTAAAAACGTGACAGTAACCAATATCAATGATATACAAAGCGGAACGAATAATTTAATAACTCTAAATCAAAATAGGTCAAATTTTTCTATTCAATGGACAGGATTTTTTTACACGGGAAATAATAGTAGGGGCTATTGGACATTCAATACAAGTTCAGATGATGGAAGTTATTTATGGGTAAATGACACACTTATAGTTAGTAATGGTGGATTACATGGTTTAACCAAGAAAACAGGAACAATATTATTAGAAAGTACAACTTATTACCCAATAAAGTTATTGTATGGAAACGGTAGCGGTGGTTATAATATTACTTTATCATTTACACCTCCAGGTGGCAAAACTAATATCACCGATGGCATTGGTTATTTTTTTTCATTACCAGTGAATAATCCGTTACCGTCATTGCAACCAATCGTAAATAAAATACAAAATAATCAAATAATTCCACTACAACAAATTTCATCGGATTATTCCAAAACATTTAACAATATGCTTCAAGGTTCTGTCGATTTATCCGGAAATATTGCGAAAATCACGAATCTACAAGGAACCGGGTTAAGAGACCAACTTATGGCAGACCCACAGTATGATTTTAAAGGGTCTTTATTCAACTTTGGAAAAGATGTAAGTGTTGGAGATATCAGAGTACAAGATACAAAATCATTGGCTGAACAACAAAACAGTATTTATATATTAGGATGTATTGCATCGGTTACATTATTAATAACTGCTATTTTTGTTGCGATGGAATAAAAAATCTATTGTTACATATATATGGCATCAATAGATTCAAACGGAGTTCTAAAAGCACAAAGTAATTATTTAACAAGTATTCAAAATGGACAAACTATACCGACAAATGTGTCCGGAGCTTCGTCAGCACAAGACATGCTTAATAATATATACAATAATTATGACCAATCGAATAAGTATAGTGCGCAAGTATTAACAAATCAGAAACAGATGAGTGATATAGTAAATACAGAATTAAAACGTCTTCAAGAAAAAAAACAAAGCATAGACAGTGCATTGACCAGTAGAGAAAGAGTAGCCGAATTAAATGATAGTTATAGATTAAGGTTTATAGAATATACGAAAATGGTAGCGACATTCGTTTTTGCAATATTTCTATTTATTGGATTTAGAATGGCAGGTAAATATTTACCTATAATACCATCTATAGTTATTGACATTCTATATGTATTTTTATTTTGCGGCACAGTTATTATTTTATATAAACAATTTTCTGATATACAAAGTCGGGACGTATTGTATTTTGACCGCTTAAATCTGAACGGACCAAATATGAAATCGGCAGCACAAATTGCCAAAGACCAAAAAGCCGCTGGATTATCAGGTAATCTATTAGGTTCTATAAATTTAGGAGCTTGTGTAGGTGAAACATGTTGTAGTGATGGAACATATTGGGATACAAATAATTCAGTTTGTGCACCGGGAATCGCGCCAAGTAGTGGCAGTAAAGGGTCTAGTAGTGGTAGTAAAGGAAAAACAAACGAAACATTTTCATCATTGGCTGCTTCTTTATATACAAATGGAATCACTGTACCTTCCGCAAATTCACCATATGAATTTACAGATTATACAAGAGTATAATAATCACCATATACAATCATCTTTTACTATTATTATCTCATAATATATAAAGTATTCAAATTATGCCAATAGTAATACCAGTACCAGTTCCAGTATATAGACAACCAGAAATAAATAGATTACAAGATAGAATAAATAGTTTAAATCGACAAATTGCTGACTTAGACAGACAAATACGCGATTTAGATAATACAGACAGAGGGTTACAATCGAATATTCAGACGGACCGCGGTTCAATAAGTACATTGAAACGCAACATTAATACATTAACTACTCAAAAACAATCATTAATAGCTAGTCTTAGTCAAGCGCAATATGAATTAGAAATGTTGAATGAATCAAATATTTTAAATAATTCACATATTGATACGGGAATACAACGGGCTGATGATTTAGCTGATATGATAGTTTCAAATAAATTAAATAGCCAAACATATGTCCAAAATTTCTTCAATAGCATAAGAACTCAAACAGCAAATATTCGAAAATCTTATGGAACAATAGTTGATAATTCTCAAACAAGTTATGCGAAAGAGCATTATCAAACAGAACAAACAACTGCCACAAACGGTATCAACTTTTACTTATTTTTAATTTACTATTTTTTATTATTTATACTTATCCTTTTATTATTTTTAATACAAAAAACTATGTCCATTTATAAAAAGCTACTATGGATATTCATCTTAGCATTGTATCCTTTTTTCATTATGTTTATAGAAACAATGTTCTCTTATGTTTTACAATTTTTGATAAATATGTTACAAACAAAAGTTCCATCATAATATAATATAATCTATTTATAATATAATAGATTATATGGGTGGTAGGCATTCGTCTCCTATTACTTATCGATATTATAATATAGATATACCAAATGATGCACAACGTCAAGTTAATGATAAAAATAATACAATACAATACAATAATTATATTAAAATACCTGGACAAAATAATCAAATCAAACAAATCAATCAAAATATAACGAATGATAGGAATACACTAAAAGATTTAGATAAACAAGTATCACAGAATAGAACTACACAGAGTAACTTGAATCAAAATATTTCGGACTTACACAATGTCATGAACGATACTGATGAAAAAACAACTATACAGCAATCTACTATTCGTAATAATAGTAAAATAACAAACGCGACCCAAGAGGTTATTAAAAATAAAACATCAGAGGCAAATAAAACATCATCACTAGCAAATCAATCCAGTCAGCAATATTATTCTACGATTACAACACAAAATAACTTATTAGCACAAACACTGTCGCAACAAAATGCAAATCTAACTACACACGATAGACAATCTGGTATGAAAGACGATGTGGCTATTTTTTACGAGAAAATAAATGATTATTTGTTTTATTTTTATTATATATTCTTAGCAGTGCTGGTGTATTTATATGTATTCGTACAATTAAAAATGAATATTTATATAAAAGTTACTATTTTGATAGTTTTTGCGGTGTATCCTTTTTGTGCATATACTATTATACAAGGTTTCATTTATCTTTATAAAATGTTGAGTGCATTTATATATGCTATTCCCTATGTAAAAGATAGACAATAATCTCTATCGGAAGATAGACAATAATCTTTATCAGATTGAACCTATCCATATTCTTCGTCGTTAATATGATGAATATCATCATCTTCGGGTCCAGATTCATTCGATTCGGTTCTATCAATAAATATCTTTACATTTTTCCATACATTGGAAATAGGTTTTCCAAAATGTGTATCCATGTATTCATGTAAATCTTTAATAGATGGTTGTTTTCCACCACCAACATGTTCTGCAAACCATAGCTTAAAAGTATGGTTCAATTCCATTTTCTTGATTTGCCCACCAATTTCTTTCACAATCATGTCTCGGACGAATGATGAAATAGAATCTTGCTCATTACGATATTGGTCGCTTCGCTCTGTAACAATATCACAGTCATTCACTATGCCATTGGTTTCACAAACACGTTTGATTAACATTGACATAAATACCTCCTTCCATGATTTAAATTTCTCGTCAATGAAAGGGTCAATCATGAACTGATATGGTTTCATAGTGTCACCTTGTACAGGATTTTCAGTGAATAGAGACTTAAATGGAACTGCGCGAATACGACGCCATGTTCCATGGTCCATACTATTGACTTCTAATAAATTATTGCATGTCACTACTAGTTTAAATTGTGGTGTATATGTAACTGGCTCAGGAACGTACAGTGCTCTTCCAGTAATTGGGTCTTTTCCAGTTAGTTGTTTCATAATACCTTCATTCATCTTATCACCTTTCTTAGGTTCTTGCATCACTGCATATCTTTTACCCTTTAATTGCACAATTTCAGGCGCAACACCACCAATTTTTACACGGTCGGCTGTTACCATAGAAAGTGGTACATCTCCTTTGTATTCACCGAGAATCTCAGTCATTAATTGTACTAATACCGATTTTCCGTTACGACCAATTCCTACATACATATTAAAAGTTTGGTTTGCTGTCGTTCCTAATAATGTAGATGCCAAATGGTCCCACATATAGTTACATAATGGTGACTCCGGAAACAATTTATTCATAAAGTCATTGATTTCATCCATAATAGGCTGATGTGTGAATGGGTCAAGCTGTACATAGTCAATGTTCGTGCACATTGAAATATAATCCTCTGGGCGACCATTACGAAATCGTTTTTCTTTAAAATCAAATACACCATTATTGAAGCATAGCAAATATGGGTTCATATCTAATTTACTTAAGAAGTCCGGGTCAAAGAATAGCTCTTTTGCTTCTGTCATAATATTCTTTTTATCGGTTGTTCTAGAAAGACGCTGTACAATACTCATAATACGTTTGGCTCGAGACAGTCGTGGATTCTTTTCAGCAGAATCATCTTGGTCAATCATATTTAATTGTTCTGCAGAAGCAGAATCGTTTGTTGTACCAAACATTATTTCAATCGATTTCTTATTATATTCATCGCGTAATTGTTCAGATATAGCTCTACGTAATGTTGTGCCTGAATCGATTTCTTTCCATCTATTGTTTTTATATTGATACCATATGTTTGCCTTTACACTAACACATACAAAATCGTATTTGAATATTTGATAGAGTACATTGGCTAAATCATAATCACCACAGCCCGATTTATCATCATTTTTAGATAATGGATTTAGTGTATCGATTGTTTGCTCAATATAATAATCTAATGTATTCTTTCGAACAGATTCATATGCTTCTCTTGCGTCATTTCTTGCCCAATACATGATAGACCGTTTTGTTAAACCTTCTTTACTACGAGAGTCGAATTTACGCCATTGCTCACATAATTCAGGTATTTGTGATATTTGAAATCTCGATGATTGTGAGCTGAATTTGAGCCACACAATCAATAATTTATTACTAATATTTTTGAGTGCCCATCCAACACGAATCCATTTATCATAAGATTGTTCCCCATAATACTGAACTGGTAGAATCATAACGAAATCATACATATCCTTCAACTCATGTTCAGACTGTTTTATATTATCTAACCAATTGTTTAATGTTAGGTCGAGTTCCTCTTGCGAACGAATTTTTGATAATGCTGTAGAATCATTCATCAACAAATCTATCATTACAGATGACGATGTGTTTATAGATGTTCCTGAACTAGTAGTTACACTTACATTACCAATACGATTAACGCGTTTATATTCTTCATATTCAGTTACAAATGAATTTTTCATGAAAGGAGATAAATGTTTTTTGTATCTAACAGAAAGTATTGATATATTTTTTGAAATATCGAAATCTTGTAATGGTATTTCAGGACGCATGAATTCTCCATCAGATACATCATAGGATATATCATAAATATACTTTAATTTATAAGAAACGTGGTTTGGTTTTCTAGAGCCAAACAGCTGCCAATTTGTATGTCCGGCGCTAATCCCAGAATCAAATACATCAGACCAACTATTTGTAACAGGTAAATCTGACCATGCTTCTGCTACTTTTGACATGATTTTATCTCTTAAAATCCTCTGCGTAATATGGTCTGCTTTTAAACAAATCATCATATGTATTCCATCTTTTGTTATTTTCTTATCATCCAGACGATTTACAGTGGGTTTTTCAAAAACGAATATATAAAATCGACTATTTTCGTCAAATTGATAGATAGTTTTAAATGTTTCTAAATAAATATCAATAAGGTCTTCTATGTGGTCTTTTGTATATTGTCGCTCATCAATTTCATAGTCATGGCGTAAATCGACATCTACTAATATCACTCCACCCCCTTCTAATTGTTTCTCTGTTAAATATTCTTTTTTATTTTTTACTATGATATCACGATAATATAACGATAGGAACAAGTCATACTCATCATCTGGTATATGGTAAGAACCACCATAAATATTAGAATCTTTGTCACCTATTCTAGTATTTGTAATCAATTTAGTATTTGAAGGTTGTCCCGCTTTTGGCTTTATAATAGTATGTTTTTGTAAGAAATCATCAATATCGCGATAACGAATGGAACTATTGGGTTCCACCATCTTGGATATATACCTTGGATATTTTTATTAGGTTTCATAAATTATTTTTTCAATTTTTTGTTTGTAAAAAATTGAAAAATTCGATAGTAAACTACATAAATGTATCAATCATATATATATCTATATTTAAAATGAAGTTCTGTAGTCAATGCGATAACATGTATTATATTGGCATTAGCGTCGATGATTCGAATAAATTAACCTATTATTGTCGTAATTGTAAGCATAAAGACGAGACGATTTCAGAAGAAGGTATTTGTGTTTTGAATACACAATTAAGAGTAGGCGAGCAAAAGTTTAACCATATCATCAATCAATATACGAAGCTGGACCCAACACTACCTAGAATATATAACATAAAATGTCCAAATTTAGACTGTAAATCGAATCATACTTCTACCGAACAATCTAATACGGATACTTCAGCGAGTCCGAATGAAGTTATTTATATTAGATATGATGACGATAATTTGAAATATTTGTATATTTGTGTTGAATGCGATACTACATGGAAAACAAACGAGTAGTTTGTGTAATAACAAACGAGTAGTTTGTGTAATAACAAACGAGTAGTTTGTATAATAACAAACGAGTAGTTTGTATAATAACAAACGAGTAGTTTGTATAATAACAAACGAGTAGTTTGTATAATAACAAACGAGTAGTTTGTATAATAACAAACGAATAAATCGATAAAAAATAATTTATATAGACGAGAAGTTAATGTCTTTTGGCTACGAATCTACCGATAGACCTTAATATCAAAAAATTGAAATTTATTTTTTGTTATTATGATTTAGAAATATAACTTGAATAATATATAATCAATATGAGCCAAGAAAATGAAGATATATTCACGTCGGATGATGAATCTCTAGACCAAGAAGATGATGAAGACACTTATCAACCACCACTCAAAATAGAAAAATCTGTAAATAATATCGAACTTGAATTAGATGATATCGATGCTGAAATAGATAGTAAAAATAATTCGGACAATGATGATAGTGATTACGATAACGATGATTTGGCGAAAAGCGATGATGACGACGACGATGACGAAGACGACGAAAAAGACCCAGATATTGATTATGCTGGAATCAAGTCAGATGCTAAATTACCATTTAGCGAATTCGGGAAACTATCTGACGATGAAGATGAAGATGATGACGATGACGACGACGATGAGGATGGTAATGCATATTTACAAAAATTAGACTCTTCCTTACAGCAACAAATTATAAGTGATTTTCATCCTGAACTCAAGTCACATAATAATGTAGAAATTGATGTATTAACTCGTGTAGTAAGAGATGAAAATGGAGTGATTATCGACCCATTACATAAAACTTTACCATTTATTACTCGTTATGAAAAAGCGCGTATTTTAGGAGAACGTGCAAAACAATTAAATTCCGGTGCTAAACCATTAATCGAAATAGAACCGTCTATTATTGATGGATATTTAATAGCACTCAAAGAATATGAACAAAAGAGAATTCCGTTTATTATTAAGCGACCGTTACCAAATGGGGGTATTGAATATTGGAAATTCGAAGATTTAGAAATGATTGATTAAGGGCTATCCGTGTTTTTGTAGCCAAATGGCTACAAAAAGGTGGATTTCTCTATATGTTTTCAGTCGATAAATACATTTATCGACTGATAGACATTAAGGGCTATCCGTGTCGATAATCGAAGATTAGCCAAATGGCTACAAAAAGGTGGATTTCTCTATATGTTTTCAGTCGATAAATACATTTATCCACCAAAAGACATTAATGTCTAACCCATTTAGGTACAAAACAGTAACAATATTATGATATTTTTTACTATCATAATATTATATAATGCCCGGAACCGAAACAAGGTCTATTTTGAAAAAAGGACCTGCATTACAAAAAAAAACGCTTAAATTTAGGCCAAGTTTAACTTCTGTTAGACTCATATCAAAAAAAGAAGAGAATGGTAATTGGCGACGACAATTTAGTCAATCCGTTAAAGAACATCAGAATGCAAAACATGAGCATGCCGTTGAAACACGACAACAAGCAATAGAAAAACACGAAAAACTAATACCCGTACTACGTGCTATAAAAGAAGCAAATAACAGCGAAATTGAAGATGTTCGTAATCTGAAATTAACGCAAAGTCGTAGAGATTTGTTGGCCGAAACGTTCAAACCGCCTACAAAAGAACAACAAGATAAAATCGCATCTTCAATAATACAAGTTTCTCGGTCAAAGGGAATTCCATTAGAAACCGTGTTGCAATCTGTAAAAGCAGCAAGTCAATCTCCACCAAGAAGTAGAGTTTCTAGAATGTGGAGAAGTATTAAAAGTTTTTTTAGTCGTAGTAATAGTACTAGTCGTAGTAAAGGCGGTACCCGAAAAAGAAAAACAAAAAAATAATATTACGATATATTAATAATGGCCCATATTTTAGATGGTATAGACATTATATATTGGATAAATTTAGACCGCGCAAAGGATAGACGTAAGCATATGGAAAAAAACGTATTGAACGACGATATTTTCAAAAATAAAAAAGTGGTACGTATAAAAGCAGTTGATTACAAAGATAACAACTTAGATAAGTATTTCAAAATCGATTTTAACTATAAAACATCGAATAAAGAATATGCTTGTTTAGCATCACATCTTGAAACCATTCGTACATTTTCAAAAACAGACTATAATACAGCACTTATTTTCGAAGACGATGTCAGTATAGATTATAAAAAATATTGGACAAAATCGATTCAAGAGGTCATTCAAAATGCCCCCAAAGATTGGGAGATAGTAAAACTATGTATATGGCCTTATATGGAGTTCAAATCTGAATATACTCTATGGAAACCAACGTGTGAATATAAAAATGGTGAATTTAAGAACAAAGCTGATTGGGGCTGTATTGCATATATAATAAATATGAAAGGTGCCAAAAATCTAATGGATAAACTCTATATTGATAACAAATATGATTTATCGAATAGTATATGTAATGTAGCGGATTATTTACTTTATACCTTTTTGAGAACCTATACATACAAATATGAGTTTTTCCCTTCAAGAAAAAATAATGATACTTATATACAATTAGATAATTGTAAAGAAAAAAATCGAAGGTATTTGAATGATGTGAAAACCAGAAACAGGATTATAAAGAAACGCGAAGCCATTCTGCGAACCCGTAAAAACAAAACCCGTAAAAACAAAAATCCGTAAATGAGAACCTATGAATTTATTGTATCATCATAATGTTTTTTCACTAATTCATCCACAATTTGTTTTGATTGTGCATGAGAAACCAAATGGTCAGGATGTTGAGTAGAATCTTTAATAATATACGTAAACATAGGATACCTATACACATACGTGTTCATATTTTCAAACATATAAATATCTGCGTAATGTTCTGTATTTTTATGTAATATAAATTTGCCATTTTTACGCACTTTATGTAAAAATCGTAAAACACCTTGTTTATTTATAATATAAGCTGCTGCACATGCAGCGCATCCTTTTACATACAATGGTTTTTTTACGTATTTGGCTAATACACTATTTTTATTGATATTGATACTTAATTGTAAAACATCCCAATTTTTAGGGGCATTCTGTATTACTTGTTGTATCGATTCTGTCCAATATTTTTTATATTCTAAGCTGACATCATCTTCGAATATTAATGCTATGTTATTATTACTATTTGAAAACTCGATTAATGTATTCAAATGCGATAATAAACCAGCATATTCTTTGAGATTGTATTTACATAAATCCATGTTCTCGAAGATGGAACTTAATTCTGTTTCTATATTCGGTTTTGAACCATCGACCGCCTTGATTCGTTTTTTTTCAATATGTCTAAATATATCATTTTTTAATAGCTTTTTCATGTGTATTCTACGGGTTCTCGATTTGTCCATATTTATCCAATAGATGATATCGATATTATTGTTATCGGTGATTTTGTTTTTGTTTTTTATGGTTTTGTTTTTTACGGTCATATCATTTCCACTTCCTTTCATATTATATACTATATAATATGATTTTCTTACATCATAAAATTATATCTGAAGGCTGTTTGTATTTACATAAAAAATATGATACACCATTGCGCATTATTGTCTTTTAGTGGATAAATATATTTATCCTTCGTTCCTTTCATTCTTTCCGTTCCTTTCATTCTTTTCGTTCCTTATCATAGCATATGGGTCAGAGGTCGATAACCGAAGGTTAGCCATTTGGCTAATAAATATTATCTACCGATAGACCTTATGATTTCCAGTTTTTGCCACAGTCCAAACAAGTAACGAAAATCGTGGCCGGCTCATCAGCCGATCTTGTTTGTAATTCATAATATGTACAACGTTTCCCCCTACACTTCTTACATGTAAACATATCAGTTGATGCTTGAATGTTATTTGAAAACTTATTGGCGTCGCGTACTGTCTTTTGTTCGATTAGAGTTCGCCAGTGGTCCGGATTCATTTCTTGATGTGTCATAAATGCTAGTTGTTGCGGTGTAATCTCACCATTGTTTAATGAATTCAGTAATTCACTATTCTTCAGATTTATGAAAATGGTACGTAATCGGTCAGTGTATAATTGAACGAATCTACCATTTTCCCATTTTTTGATAATTTTACGTAAATTCGCTTCTTTAATTGCAAAATTAAATACACCTTTTTCTAGGTTGGTAGCCACGTCTTTATCTTCAATGGTGAATTGCTGTTGTATTTTTTCACGTACATTATTACGGAAGGCTGTTGAGTTCTGGATTTTTATCATGATTATGGATTACATAATATAGTATTAATTCTTTATGTAATTCAATTTTTTATTTATCTTCTAATGTCTTTTAGTGACTCTACGTATTGGTTTTCTGAGTCTGCGGTTTGTTTTTCTTTTACCACCTATAATTTCTTTTACTGTAAGAGCAGATTTTCCGAAAACTCTAGAGAATATAGTTTCATCTGGAATAAATGGTATGTCTTTTTCACCTTTCCATTTTATAATCGGCATTTTATCACATTTCATTCCTACATCACTATTTTGTTCTTTCATCATTTTTTTCACCTCTTTATACGTTTTCCCTTCATCAAATTGTTTGTTAAAGAACACTAATAATTTTAATAAACGTAATCTTATTAATTTCTGGTTTGTTTTATTAATTAATCCTTCTCTATCAAAGGTCTTTAGATTTTTAATACATACAGCACCAAGAGTTAAATCATGTGTTATTATAGAATCAATTGTATTTATAATTTCGGTTTCGTTCATATCTCCTGTTCCGTTCATATTTTCTGATATTTTTTTTATTTTTTCTGGCATTAATGGACTTTCCAACAACCATGCATATAAATCAACAAACATTCCCATTTTTTCTATTGTCTCATTGTCTGGTTTTTTAACTACTTCTTTCTTTGCATATTCATAATCACCTTCTGTTATATCCGATATTTTACTTGATTTACTTGATTTACTTGATTTACTTGATTTGCTTGATTTGCTCGACGTAGTCAATGGCTCAGTATCACTATCCAAATCATTGGATTTAACTAATTCTAAAAATCGGTTCAATACTGTTATATATTTTCTTTTAACATCTTTATCTTCTTCTGTATTTAATTTTTTCAATTCCTTCTCCGCAAGTTCTATTACTGTATATCTGTCTGCACTAGCGCAACGTTTATATTCAAGTATAGGAGAACCATCTATCTCCGTATCTCTTAACTTTCTAATGAATTCAAGTTCTCTTTTATTAAATACCGTCTTCTTCTCACCATTGGGGTAAAATATATTATAAAACTTGGTTATTATTGTAGAAATATATTCATTTAATTTATCCATATCTATATCTTTTGGTAGCAATGGTTGCGCTAAACGTTTAGCCATAGGTGATAAGTTTATATTTTTTGCCAATAAATGTAACCATGATTCATCATTAACACCTACGGCATTTCCCCAGAAGTCGTTACATGACATAATTGATAAATCACTACTATTCAAGTAATCTAAGAATCGTTCGTCATCCAATTCTGCTTTTTTACGCAAATCTGAGAAAAATGTAAAAACTATAGCAGCTTCCGTACAAATATTTTTAAATTCTCTCGGTTTAATATTGTTAATGTAACATTTCGACCCAACCTTCTTCTCCATTCGTTATAATATATAATACTGGTATATTATATTTTATTTGAATAATATCTTATTGTTTTTGGTGGATAAATGTATTTATCAACAGTTCCTTCCCGTTCCTTTCATTCTTTTTCAAAGCATATGGATATCCCGTCGATAATCGAAGATTATCTACTGATAGACCTTATACGCCCTAAACATAAGATTCTTCGCTCAATTCACTAGTACAATCCAAATATGATTCGGGTTCATCCGCGGTCTCTATTAAACGCTCAAATAATGTAACTGGTTTTAGAGTATTTTTACTAGTGGATTTCTGTACCTTTGTAGTTTTATTCGATGTTTTAGATGCTTTCTTCTTTGGGCGTTCATCCTCTTCACTAATATCTTCGACATCATCACTTTCATCATCAACATCGTCGTCTATATCATCGACATCATCGTCATCTACGACGAAACCGTCTTTTACATAACCGGTTTTTGTCCTAGGTTTTCCATCATCCACGTCGTCTTCATCAGAATAATCATCTGAATCTTCATCACCAACATCTTCAAAACCGCCATATAAATATTCGTATATACCTTCCCATTCCTTACTAGTTAAACTTACTGGCACTTCATTTATTTTATTTACTATAATACAATTTCCAAAAAAAAGTGTGTTATCAATAGGTGGTGGAAACTCGTATTTGTTTTCTTGGTTGGCTTTTCCATTCGTTTTTCCATATACTGAGATAGAATACGGAATATGATTCATCTCTTCCGCTTCGATATTCCAGCTTGTATGTACCTTGAAACCTTCGGCTGATTTAAATCCTGCCTTCTTATAAAGGTCTGATTCATTAAAATTCTTCATAACAGACTCCTTGATATCACCATTCTTTTCGACGATTAATACTGTAATGTTTGACATGGTTATTGTATTTGAACGAATGTTTTTATATTAGTTTGTTACATATTTTGTGACCTTATATCTCGACCTAGTATATATGAGCAAGAAAAATTGTACAAGAAAACATAAAAAAGGAGGTTCTCTACCAGCTTTAAGTTTAGTCAAGAGTATTGGAATAGGCGCTAAAAATTCGTTACTACATTTGGCACACGCAGCCAAAAATGCAAAACATTTAGGACATTTAGGACATTTAGGTAAGGGACTAAAAAAGGGTATTGCGGTAACAGATGATGTTGTTCTGACAATAAATAAAAGTAGAAAAAAAAACAAAAGAGAGAAAAACCCGGAATTACCAGAATCATTAGATGTCAATGAAATACATCATACTCTGAATGGACTCGGTGGTAAAAAATCTAAAAAATCGTTAAAACGAAATAAAAAATAATCACAAGACACTTCAACTATGAATCTATTATTACAAATTCTATTTCAAATACTATTATCGATTTTCATTATTTATGGAATTCATACTATGTGGAATTATTTAAAAGATAGTTATAGTACCAAGAAAACTAGGGATTTAGTAAATAGTCAAATTACGAAATATAAAAAGATGATAAAGGAAATACAAGCTAATCATCAATCGCCAAAACCGTTATTCGAGAACCCAGACGAGAAATTATCAATGCAGAATGAGTTGGCGGACTTCATGAACTCACAGAGTGGGTGATATACTATTTATCAAAAAAATATAAAAACATCGGTTCTTATATAATAGTCTGTCATAGTATGGAACTTATGAATCGATTTCCCCAATTTGAACTTTCCTATGAAACAATTTCACATAAGAAAGTTCCAGAACAATATGATATTTGCATGGCCATTCCTACTGGCAAAAAAGTATTTATATGGTTCACATTTCATCAAAAAGAGGATGTTTGTTATATGTTAGATATGAATAAGGAAAAACGTGTGTATCAATCCACAAAAATCGATATTGTATTTGATGCAGATTTATCTTTGGGAACAATATTATACGGGACAATCGTTTTAGATGAAGAAACGAGTGTTCGCCGATTTATAGCCGAAGACGTATTTTTCTATAAAGGAATACAATTAAGGAAATCGATGATGAGCGAGAAGTTATATTTTTTACTACAATTTATGAGTTGCGTTTCGTCACAATATGATAATCATAATAATTTATTGTTTTACTTGCCAGTTATTTGGAAAAAGGATAATATGACGACCGATTTTGGGCGATTACCGAATGACGTTAAATTATCAATCGGCTATCCAGTACATCATATACAATATCGTTCCACGAATGAAACTGCGCCATTTTTAAACTTTTTATTAAGTAGTAATATCAATTTAAAACAAACAGAGAAACCAGTATATAATAAACCCTTGCCCGAATTCGTTCAGTATTATCCGATGCGATGTGATTATTCGAAACCCCAATATAAAATTCCTACTATTTTTCAAGTCAGTGCTGATATACAGTTTGATATTTATCATCTTTTTTCATTTGGTAAAAACAAGGCACCTGTCTATTATAATATTGCGCATATTCCGAATTACGATACAAGTGTCTTTATGAATGGATTGTTCCGTAACATTCGAGAAAACCGAAATCTGGATTATATCGAAGAAAGCGATGATGAAGATGAATTTCAGAATACGAGTCTAGATAAATACGTAGATACGAACAAAACTATGTTAGTCGAATGTATATTTAGTCATAAATTTAAGAAATGGATTCCGGTAAAGGCTATGGGAAGACATAATAAAGTTGTACATATTAGTCAATTATAGAAAGGAAAAATATATAGGTCTATTATATATAATGACTTTGAACGGTGCTACGAATTATAGTTTTGAATCGGGTAATACATTACCTAGTGTTTTACAAACGGCAACAAATAGTGGTATGGTTACGAATGGTATGCAATCGCGGTCGGTAGGGGGTAGAAGACGGCGAATGCGTCGGTCGAAAAAGAAAATGATTGGGAGTGGAAATACTGAAAAAGCTATTCTTGAGACTGCTATAGCAAAAGCGAATGCTGCCGAAATTTTAGCTACAATACAGCCTAATTCTGTAAATGGAATAACACCAGCACAACAAGAGTTCAATAAAGCTGAAGCAAAAAGACTCAGAGCTGAAGCAGAAAGACTCAGAGCTCAAATAAAATCAAGTGCAATCACAACTAGCTCTGAAGGAGGAAAACGTCGTTCTCGAAAACTAAAAAGAACGATGCGTAAATCTAGAAAATGATTTGATTTTTTGGAATTCAATAAATATCTAGGAATAATATATAAATGGCAAATTTAGCATTTAGTGAAGTTGGTGGCGCAGCACCTGCACAAGCCCATGCACCCGCACAACAGGGTGGTCGTCGTAGAAGACGCACTGCTAAGCGCTCCAGTAAAAAGTGGTTCGTTTGGAAGGGTGGTGATGGATCAGGACCTGAAGGTACTGTTCCTGGTCCTGAAGGTACTGTTCCTGGTCCTGAAGGTACTGTTCCTGAACAAGTTTCAAAAGGTGGAAAACGTCGCCGTGCTGGAAAAAAATCCGCACGCAAATCCCGTAAGTCAAAGAAATTCTTTGGCCTATTCTAAATATAGATTACTATTGAAAATTTTTACGTAAAACTTTTCAATAAAAATAAACAATCAAACATAATCGTGATTATTACCAAAGACATATAGAGAAATCCATATTTTTGTAGCCATTTGGTTACAGAAACACGGATAGCCATTACACATCCTAATCATCCGCTCCTAAATCCAAACCTTCTATATCAATCAAGCACTTTTTCATACTGTTATCAACTGGTTCTTCGTCTGATTGAGAAAGTTCTTGTTTTCCATTCTTTTTCGGAATAAACGTTTGTTTCCACATCCCTTCACTCAACATATCCTTATATTCTGTACTATCAATCTCGCTAATCGAATAGTGATTCTTTTTATAAAACCGCTTACGTTGTAACCACTGTTTCTTAAAGGGTTCGTGACTATCAATGATATCTACGATGACCGGATTGGCATGTTTCGCGCGTAATATGCGCCCCACAGATTGCGTTATATCTGTCTTGGGTGTTACCATAACCAAAGTAGAAAGTGTTTTAATATCTAATGCTTCCGCGGCCATTGCGTATGTAGCCAAAACAATTTGTTTTTCTTCGGTTTCTTGTAAATTCTTCTGTTTCATACCCCCCACATAATACCCTACAGTGGCGAATCCGCGAAACACTATCGCATCAAACAAATAAGATAAAAGTGACCTATTATGACATAGTACCATAATTTGTTTTTCATCATCTTCCAATATCAAATCGCGAATCACTCTTACGATAAAATCGCTTCGTGGTCCAAAATCGCATAATTTCGAAATCATCGTACTATATTTTGTATTTCCTCTGAAATCTAATTCGACTTCATTGAATTCCGTATCTTTCGATATATAAAATATGCCTCTTACCGATACTAAGTCTTCATCTGTTTTTTCTTTACTATAAATCTTTTCGCCAATAAACATATATAATACCTTGGTAAGTTTATCTTTTCGCTCTACAGTTGCAGATATACCGAGCATGTAAGGTGTAATTGTCTTGAAGAGAGCTCTAGAAAATTGTTCGCTACCAATCCTATGTACTTCATCAATAATCGTCAAACCGAAACTAGAAAATGCGTCGGCCTCAAATTCCTTATCATAAAGTGACTGTAACATACCTATTACGATATCTTTCCCCTGTATATCAAATATTTGACCTTGTATTTTACCTACACTCGCACCAGGAAGAAATTCCGATATACGTTCTATCCATTGATTCATCAGAAATTCTTTATGAACAATAATAAGTGTTTTCTTTTTTATGAGCGAAACTATTTTCAACGCCATAATAGTTTTTCCTCCTCCACATTGTACTTCGAGTATGCCCCCGCTACCTTTTTGTTCAGTTTGACTGCATATATTTTGAGTTACATATTTCATATAGATATCGATAATTTCTTCTTGGTAATCACGTAATGGCTTGGTGAATTCAACGTCGATGTCATCGCCTTCTTCTATTTCACTAGCGGCCGGTTTTCCATATCGCTGAATACCATAAAACCTAGGTAAATATATTTTATTACTATTTTCACGAAATACTGGAAATGCGGTTCCTTCCTGCCCAATTCCACTACCAAAGGTTACTGGTTTTACGAATAAATCTTTTTTCAAAAATTCTAGGTCATCTTTAGTTAAACTTGATTTTAGAATTGTATAACCTTTTTTACCTAGACGTGCTCCAGCACAAATAGTTTGTTTGTATTCTTCTGTTAATTCGAATGTACTGTTCGTCGGCGTTTTTGTATTTGACTGTGGCTTCTTGAAAACCCTTTTCTTCATTCTATACTATTATTTAGTAAATTCGCAAAATCCTATTTCAATTTTTCTACAAAATATAATGCTAATGTATAATATATTGGCTTCCATGAAAATACCTGAAGTATTCAAATCTTTATCCAAATTGGAAATCTCGTTATTGGTCGTATTTATTTTATATCTAGTTTTACCTATTTCTACTCCTGTATTTTTATCTGGCGCTATTGATTCACCTTTAGGTATGTTGGTCATTTTCTTGGTCACTATTTATTTGTTTTTCTATACAAATCCTGTTTTAGCTATTATTTATGTATTTGTCGCCTATGAACTACTTAGACGTAGTTCTATGGTAACCGGTCGCGTTGCCATGATTCAATATACCCCTAGTCAAGCCAAGCGCGATAGTCAAATGAAAGCGATGAACCCTGTACAAGTAGATACATTAGAAGAGCAGGTCATCCAGAAAATGGCTCCTATTGGACATAGCGACCCTGCTACTTATGTAATGAGTTCATATAAACCAGTTGCAGATGACGTTGGTAGTGCATCACTTGTATAAGGTATTTTACACCAATGAACATTTCAAATGTTCATCTGTGTAAATATTCATCGGTGTATATATTGAAGAATAGTTCAATATATAAGGTCTATCGTGGTTTCAAATCGATTAATTTAAGTAATAATACAACTGTAGGTATTACAAAAACACCTACTACCGAACCGATAACTGCAGTAGTATTATCAGAGAACTGTTTAAGACCCCATAATATTAATAATATAACCAAAAAGACTATCTCAGCAAAACCTACATAAAATATATTTTCTGTCAAAAAGGCAAATGTATGTCCCAATAATGTTCCAAAATCTCCCGTTTTTGAATATGTATCTTCTGATTTATATACAAGGCCCTTCATAAACTCTGTATCAGTCTTTTTTATGTATAATAATGCATACGACATTACAAAAAATGCAAACACTAAAAACCCAAAATATATAAACATAGTCTGATATGCGGTCAATGAATATAATAGAACTATCAATAACAAAAAATATATACATATAACCCCATCGGCACTACGTATTCTAGTAAGTGCGCCATCGTTATCAATGCTGTTTCCGTTTGAAAAAAAACTGAACACTTTATCTACCACAAAAAATTTATAAATAGTTGGAACTAGATTATAACATACAATAATTGATAAAAGAATTGTACATGCTGTAGCAGATGCTATCGAAAAATCCGCTATTTGAGTTTTTTCCGCATCTTTTGAAGTACTAGGAACCATATTTATCATTGTGTTTCCAATAGAATCATATCCTTCTATATAACTCGTCAGTGTTTGAAAAGAATCCGTTGGATGACATTCTATCATAATTTCGTCTTGTCCGGACATTTTTACGTTTTGTCCCGGGATTTGAGAATATTTTGTAGGTGCGCCAGTATTAAATAGCGTTGTTGTTGAATCGTACCCACTCTTGGTATCACCAGAAGTAGTAATTACCTTATATGTGTTATCTGTAATAAAAATAGGTTGTAAGAAGACAAATACTGTATTCGAACTCTTAGATTCTGAATACTGAATACATGTGTCCATACTCGATATAAATGAACTTACATTTACATTTATTGTTTTACCAACGTTTGCAGGGTCAAGTAACTCGTCTATGGATGTTTTCGTTTCGGATATTCCAGATGGTGTATTTTCCAGTAAAAAGCACATATACGCTTTTTTTGAGCCAGTGCTCGGTTTTAATTCGATAACTAATTCACCTACCATTGTGCTTGTGCCATCTGTTAAACCGCTAATATTATTATGCAAAAGACGATATACATATAAATTACTAGTTGTATATGTGACATTTGCACCATTTGTATAGATTACACTCGCATTACCTGAGTCCGGTAAGCTGGTAGAAAAAAATGTTGATTTACTACTTGTAACTTTTACTTTTGTGTCTTTGAAATCATATACAATTTGTTGGTTAAAATCAGGTTTTGCATTTGCCAGAATAAAATTTGCCATACTATATATTATGCTAGATATTTATTATATAGTATATATTTTATAATAAACTCTAAGGTCGAATAATTACAAATTCCTATACGACATGTCTATTTGAGGACGTTTAATATTTCTAATGTCTTTTAGTGGATAAATGTATTTATCCACTAAAAGCATATGGGTCAGAGGTCGATAACCGAAGGTTAGCCATTTGGCTACGAATCTACCGATAGACCCTAACCTACTCTTTAAACGCTTTGGCATTTGAGTCCCAATTTTTTTCACCATATTTATTTATGAATTTTTTTTTCAATTTATCCAAAAATTCTGTTTTTTTCTGATTAAATTCTTGTTCACTTGGTTTTGTTGAATACGCATCTAAATCTAGTTGTTTATCTTTTCCTAGTTCTTTCAATATCTCATCTATTGTCTGGATGCTTGTAATATTATTATTTTCATCATTATCATCAACTAAGATAATATGTGTATCATTCGGTCCAATTGGTGGAACACCACCATTTCCTTGTGTCCAAGTATTTGTATATGGGTTAAATACAGGTAATCCAGCCTCTGCACCACGCTCACCTATACTTGCCGTAACTTTATCTACATTATTATATTGTGGCATTGATGGCTGAGTCATAACTACTTGACTACCTGGTAAAGGATTAGTCGAAGGATAGAACGATGGTGAAAGGCCTGATGGTGGTATTAAACCTGTTGATGGTATTAAACCCCAAAATCCCCCTTTTTGCCTATCATTTCGTTTATTTTTTCGAAACGTCAATCTTTTTCGCGTTTGCTTACTACTCTTCTTTTTATTTTTTTCTTTTCTATATCTTCTCGATTTCGCCATACTCTCTATACTATATGACTATATTATTGTTTTCGATAAGATATAATGAATCAACACAAATCGACCCTACAAAACCGGCAAATACTGAAATAAATTGTTCTCGTACATGGTGACTCTAAATGTTTCTTGATAACCTTCCACATAAACTACATCACCATTGTTAATGCTATCGCACCCGTTCTCGCTTGTACAGCTTCGACCATTCAAACTAATCGGTAACTTAGTACTTATGTTACCCGTATTGGATAACGTATAATATTGCCATTTATCACGTCCTGTCATAATGCGTCTTCCCATTAAAGGTAATATCATATTTTCCTGATTATTACTCGATTTCGTCAAAATACCTACTTGTTGGTAGCTTGTATTTATGCCACGCGTTTGTACATTGATGTTATTATTATAAATTGGTGGTTGTACTATAACAGGTTGTCCGCGTACATCACTAGAATTCGGTGGATAAAACAAAGCATCATTCTTTAAAGGTGGCGCATAGGGGTCGTTAAATGGGTCCATTCTTGTTGCTAAACCTACACCTAACATTGTAGGTGGCATTTGACCGGGAATTTGAGAAAACATATGTGGCATTGTTCCATTTACTACAATTGTATCGGATGAACGCTGATTCCTAGGTGCCAAAAAATAGAAATAGTAAAATATCAATAATATGATAACCATAAGTAAAAATAATGTCATGTTCTCAATACATATTAGTCCGGGTATGCATTTTTTGCCCATATTGTTATATATTCATTAGAAATTATCCATAGATAGACCTTATATATTGAATGCATTCATTATTTTGCCTAATCCACCAACCATCTGTTCGAGTCCGCCTATCAATAGTGGTAGAATAGGATCAACAATATCATCCACAATTTCAAGAGTCTTATCCACAAATACAGTTGGTTTGAGACGACGGCAATTATAACACATATCTCTCACCGATTTTGGATAATGAATAATATGGAAACCCAAGTTCGATATAGTGAATCTATCCACTTTTTCTAAACTACTCCATATAGTGGTTTCGATTAAACTACCCATCTTAGGAATAATCATATTGATTATCCAAAACGCTATTCGAAATGGTAGATATAATATTTGCCCAATTACTTCGATAAAATAATAAACAAAACAAGAACTTATATTTTTCAAAAGTTTCATGCCACATGTGAAATTCGTTATAAAGAACTCCCATAAATATTGTACAAAAACGGATACATCTAATGCGCCATACCATATTGCTTGTGGTGCTCCTGTAAATTCCGCAACGACGCCATCGAAAATATCTACTAATCCACTGAATACATTACCGGGAATACTAAAGAACTTTGATATTTTTCCTAGTACATCACTCATTTTAATAAATTATAATATAATTTTTAGTTATATTATAATTTTACTGGTTTACCATTTTGCTTTTCTTATATTTATCGAATTTTTTTATAAAATCTTCGGCTTTATCTAATAAAGGTGCCATTTTTTGTACTCCGTCTAGAATTTCTTGCTGAACTATTTTGAATTCAGGATATTCTTGTTTCAAGTTTTCATAGTTCTCATCTATTTTTTTATTGTCGCTAGCTTTTTTATCACTAGTTTTTGTGTCACTAGTTTTTGTATCACTAGCTTTTGTATCACTAGCTTTTGTGTCACTTTTAGGTGATGATTTTTTATGATTACTGCTTCCACTTTCCGCCGTTGTCGAATCTACGCTATCATTATTCGTTTCGTTATTGACCGTATCATCATGTCCTTCCATTCCTTCGAGTTTTCCTTTTACACCATATTTAATTAAATTCGTTACTACCAATGCAATACAGATTACTACTATCATATTCTTACTAAAAAATGACGTAAGAAGACCCACTAGTAATAAAATAACGGTAGCAGCAGCATCCTTCGTATTCAAAAAATAAAGCAATTCTAAAAATGCTAACAGAAAGAAAAAATAAAGAACAAATCTATTATGTAAAATAGGATTGAAATTATAAGTAAATTTCTTTAAAAATCCCCATTTTGGTAATTTAAACATATTTTTCCGGTATATTGTATCTAACGAAATTAATTTATCTCAATATCATTTTTTACTATATCGAGTTTGTTCTCTAAGATTTCGGTATTTTCGGTTTCAAATTCTCTATAATCTGCCGGAATATCTCCGCCATAAATATCGAGAACTTCTTTCACGACTTCTTCTCTTTGGATATCTGAACGTCGAAACTCAAAACTACTGATACTCGACGAACGTCTTCCCCTAAATTTATTTAAAAAGTCGTCAAGACCGTTTAATTCGTTCGTACGGTCATATTGTTCTAAATCGCCAGTAATTACCAATCGACTATTTTCACCTAAACGAGTCATTAACATTTTCATTTGCGAAACGGTGGAATTCTGCATTTCGTCTGCAACTATCCAACAATTTTTAAAAGTTCTACCACGCATATATCCCAACGGTGCTATTTCAATTACTTTGTCTTCCATAAGTGATGTAACTTCTTTCGGCGAAATGAAATTATATAAAACATCATATATGGGTCTCACCCATGGTGCCATCTTTTCTTCCAAAGTTCCAGGTAAAAACCCAAGTTCTTCATCAACCGACACTGATGGTCGAGTGAAAATGAGTTTCTCATAGGTTCCTAATAAAAAATTACGAATCCCGAATTCGGTAGCAAATAGTGTTTTGCCAGTGCCTGCTGGTCCCGTCGCAACCACGATTTTTTTCGATTTTTGACGTAAAATATTTACGTAAATTTCTTGGCTTTCGTTTTTTGGTATCGTATATTTATCTTCGAATTTCTTCTTTTCGGCTTGTGAAAAATATTGCATGTTCTCATATGACGCTTTTACCGATTCATGTTCTCGGTCTTGGTCTCGTTCCTTTGCGTATTGGTACATAATTTCTTTCTCATTTTGTTTTTTCGATTTTCTACCTCTTTTCTTATGCATAATAGGTTCTATACCTAGCTCTACGTCTTGAGAGCCATTTTTCATATAAAGTAAAGATTTGTTTTTATAATATTGAATGATTTTATTTTGCCTGCCTAAATTTATATGGCTGATTCTACTATTCGTCATGTATATTTGGAAATAGAAATTTATCAACTGTAGTTCGCACACAGAATAGGCGATGCAGAACAATACCTAAAAAAAACAGTCCTCCTAAAATATAGGGAAAGCTTTTCATATTATTTGTAAAATATGCAATTGCTAGAGCGACTAAAATGGTTTCTACTGTATCTACTATAGCAATATCAAAAATTCGATAGGAATGAATACCTTTTCCTGGAATACCAACCATATATTTGTAGGGGCAGAATGGGTTCTTCATATAAAATAATTTTTATATCCTATATATATCTTATATATATCCTACATATAAGATATATCATGAGTCGAAATACTTCATCGAATCCAGATGACAGTGCTCGTAATATGTCTCCTCTGAATCCGTCTGATAAAGCGCGGTTATTTACTATTATGGAAAGTGGAAATGTCGACGACTTAAACGGAGTATTAGGAAATAGACATGGTTCAGATATTGATGATATCACTAACCGAGTGGGACTATCTCTTCTACATGTTGCTGCTACAAGTGGAAATGTATGGTGTTTAAGAGAATTGATTACACCGACCGGAAAGAAAAATGAGACAAAACACAGTTATGATTTGTATATTTTATAACTATGTTTCAAATAATTTGACAAATGCTCCTTTGTTATTTTCTTATCTAAAATATTAGTAATTACCTTATAAATGTCCTCATAAGTATTTGGACTTTCTTTTTTGATATAATGTTTTAATTGACTAAAGAACTCTTCTATGCTATTGGTTTCAGGATGGTATGGAACACTATATAATAGATGATTATTATCATATTCTATCTTTTCTCGTATTAGTTTTGATTTATGGATAACAGCATTATCCATTATTACCAAATAATTCTTATAGTTGGATTGAATAAACTCGTCATAAAAATCTAAAATATCTGTAGTTTTTACACCTCCTTTCATTTCAGGATATAATTTCCATCCAACCACTTTATCAGAACTTATAGCACATAATAAATTATATCTTTTGTAAGGGTATTTATTTGTCTTTTTGATTACTCGTGTTCCACTTTTACTTCTTCCATAGGTAAGTGTCATATTCAAATAAATAGAGGTTTCATTCAAACAAATTGTTCTTTTGTAATCAAAATCGGTTAACTTTTTATAAAAGTTTTCCAAATCTTCTTTTTCTTGACCTTCTTTCTTTTCAGGATAATATTTACTTCGTAATCTTTTTCTGGTAAGTTTATGTTTGTGTAAAATATTATAAATACTCATATCTGTCAGATGAACCTTGAATTTTTCATTTACCAGTTTTGATAATTCCCATAAAGTCGTTGTATTATATTTTCTTACATACTCTTTAACAAACTTTTCAATTTGAGGTGTTATTTTGAGATTATGATTTTTACGAGTTTTTCTATTTATATTTCCATTATTTTTGTAGGTTTTTATCCATCTTGCTAATGATTGAAATTTACACTTGAATATTTTACAGGTGTTCCGCATATCCTCATTATTTTCTAAATAATATTTTACAGTAGTTTCTTTATAATCCTCTGTATGTTGCTTCATAATAAATATTTATAAAAAATATTAAAAATATTTATACTATAATATAAAATGGAAGAATTGCAAAAAGAAAATGATGAATTAAAAAAAAAGAACGCAGAATTAGAAGAACGATTAAAAAAATATACAAATGGAGATAATCATAAACGATATTATGAAAAGAATAAAGAAAAATATAAGGAATTAGGATCTAATTACCTACAAAAATTAAAAGAGGAAAATCCTGAAAAATTAAAGGAATATAGACAAAGGGCATATCAAAAACGAAAGGAAAAAATGAAAGAAATTCAAGAATGCGATAAATAAAATAATATATACAGAATGACAAGTGTAGGCGAGCGTATTCCAAATATAATTTCATCAAGACCTATATACGACCTAACTACTGAACATGTTTCGAGGACAGATGTTTTTTTTTATGAAATTTTGACAAAAAGTAACGATTTTAATCAATTTAGAGATTTAATGATGGAATTTTTAGCAAATAGACCTAATGTAGTAGAAAGCCACGATGCACATGGCACAGGAAGATGGAATTTCAGAAAATTAACCGAACAAGATAAAGAATATGTTAGTAAAGAACAACTAAGAATATGGGATTTAGAAGAAAAAGAAGAAATTTTTTATGAAAAACTTGATAGTATTCCATATATTGATAATATTGAAACAGTAACAAAATCATTTCCGCCTCGTTTTCAACGACCTCCCATGTATTTAAATGAGGATGGCACATATACATCAGAGACAGAATACTTGGCAAAATATCCATTAAAAAAAAGTGTTTCAAAATCACCAGAAGAACTCGAACTTTTTAAAGGACTAACGATACATTCACAATCAAAAGGAGGAAAAAAAACTCGTAAAATTAGAAAATCAAGAAAATGATTTAGGAATATAAATATAATTGCGTATATTTATTTAAAGATATTTTCTTTATATAAATTAAAAAGGATGGCGATCAAAAAAGAACCTCCAGATAAATATCTGTGTTTGAAACTTCCTATTTCCTCTATTCTTAATAAGGATTTAAAGAAAGAAGAAGAAGTTAGGGAATATTTAGAAATTTTACAAAAAGCAATTATTAGAACAAATGCAATTACAAGTAAAACATATTTTTTATTACGATTATGGGTTCTTCATAAGTATCATAATAATCAAGAAATACCTGAAATTACAACAGATACGATTTCAATGTCTATGAAATCAATAATGAAATCTTCTTCGGGACAAAAACCAAAGGGCAATAATGCTATTTTATTACAAGAATTTCAAAAATTACATACTTTTAAATTAGAAGATGGAAGTAATTTATCATCTATTTTAGATTATTACGCTACAACTATGATTACATCTATTGAAAATAATATTAAAATGAGATTTTTTGATTATATTAACAGATTTGTGAATTCTTATTTTAAGCATTTGCATCAAGACCAGTTGGAAAACAAAGAATTCAAAAAACAACTCTACAAAGAAATTAATGTAGTTAAAAACGATATTATCAATAATACTCTTAATTGTGATGAAAAATACCATAACTGGTTAAAAGAAACTCGTTATAAAATTGTTCCTGAAACATTTGATACAAGTTATTACTATGATATTAAAATTACTCCTTATAAGTATTTGAAACATATGATTTTTATGTGTTTAGAATTAGAGAAAATAGAAAGAAAATCTTTCCAGTTTTTTCCCATTCAAACCAACGCTATTCCAAGACATATTCAAATAGATACAAAAGCATTAGTTGAATTATTTGTAGAAACAGAAAAACATCAAAAGTTATTAGATGTTTGGATTAAAGAAACAAGTGAAATAAAATCAGGAAAAAATAAAGGAAAATCAAAAAATAAAACAAAAGGTCATTTGTATAATTGTTTAGAACAAAATAAAGAATTTATTTGGGACACATTTTTCAACATAACTCAAAGTAGAAAAAACTATGAGTTTGATTATACCATTATTACGGATGGATATGCGACATCTTTGAGGTTTTTATATAAGGATTATATACAGGAAGAACAAGGAAAGAAAGACAAGAAAAAAGCAGGAAAGAAAGCATTACAAGGATTAACCAAAGAACAAAAAGATAAAATAAAAGAAGATAAAAAACAATTACAAAAAGAACAAGCAAAACAAAAACGATTGGAAAATAAAGATAAACCTACAAAATCCAAGAAGGAAGAAAAACAAGAAAATCCTGAATTTCCTTATATTGATGAAGTTCCAAAAGAACTTTTAGAAGGGAAACATATTTTTATTGATCCAGGAAAAAGAAGTTTATTTTCTATGATGGATGACGATGGTAATCATTTTTCTTATACCAACAGAATTTATTTGAAAGAAACGAAACGATTGAAATATCGAGCATTACTGAAAAATTACAGAGATAAAATAGGAATAACTGAAATAGAAGAAGGATTAAATAAATATAACTCTAAAACCTGTAATATAGAAAAATTCCAAGAATATATAACAGCAAAAATAAAAGCAAATGAAAAGTTAGTTCCATTATACCAAGAACTAAAATTTCGTCAATACAAATGGTATAGTTATATCAACAAAAAACGCACAGAAGATAATATGGTAAATCAAATAGTAAATAAATATAGCAAATACCATACTATTATAATAGGAGATTGGAGTATAGGGAAACAAATGCGAAATTTTATATCTACTCCAAATTTAACATTAAAACGAAAATTACAAGAAACATTTAAGGTTTATAATATAGATGAATTTAGAACATCATGTTTATCATATAAAACAGAAGAAGTATGTGAAAATTTATATTTGAAATTCAAGAAAGACAAATCACAAAAAGAACGAAAGATACATTCTATCCTAACATATCAAATGGAAAATAATAGGAAGGGGTGTATCAATCGTGATAAGAATGGATGTAAAAACATTCAAAAGGTATTTAATTCTTATATGGAAACAGGAGATAGACCTGAAAAGTATAGAAGAGAATACAACACTAATAAAAGTCTCCAACCGCTAAAAGCCGTGAAATGTGAGACAAGCCCAAGATTTTCTTTAACAGAAAATGGATAGGGTGCATTTACATTACCAAAAA
>Ga0214921_10000106_pt1 | contig 157531 bp, 121 predicted proteins | sample LL1505_MetaG_FD_177992 | JGI IMG/M metagenome (GOLD analysis project Ga0214921, IMG submission 177992) | Freshwater microbial communities from Lake Lanier, Atlanta, Georgia, United States - LL-1505 | ecosystem: Environmental > Aquatic > Freshwater > Lake | place: USA: Georgia | collected... | reverse complement strand
AAATAATCATAATTAAAATAAATTATTTGCAGTTGAAAAACATATAATAGATAAAAAAACAGTTCTTAAAAAAATATCAATGGGTATTGCTCATATTAAAGGCATTGATGTATCACATCGTATGAAAAATATTTTTAATAATAAAAAATCAGTATTAATGAATTGTAAATTTAATAATGATCTTTCAAAATGGGAACCACAAGATATTAATCATCAAAATAAAATACCAACATATATAGAAGAAATTGAAAGTAAACTTGCAATTATGGAAGATTCTGATATTGAATAAAATATTCCTTTTTTTATTCTAAATATTTTTCTTTAATTCTAAATATTTCTGTTTATATTTTATAATATTTATATTCAAATAATAGTGCTATTGTTTTTTATAAATAATTGTTTATTATCCCTTAAATACATATGACAATTAAGACTCCTTTGACTTTTGATCATTTTTGAGATGGATAAAGGATAGATTAAAAAAATATAACTATAACTGTAATATTATCACTTGAACCTTTTTGTAATGCTAATTCTGCTAACATTCTTGCTATATTTATTTTTTTATTTATTCTGTTCATTTCCAAATCATAACATTGTGTAATTACATAATTTACTGCTTCTTGATTATCTAATACATCCCATAATCCATCACATGCTATGATCATAAATTGATCTTTATTTGATAATTTATATCTAAATATATCAGGTCGTACCGCAATAAATGGTTTTGAATCTAAATCACCAAATGCTCTAGAAACAGATAATGCACCAATACGCCAATCGACACCATCATAATATATTTCTCCTCCTAATTTTTGGATTCTCTTTTTTTCATCTGGCCAATTAGGTTTATGATCTTTTGTTATAACTTGTGCAATATTTTTTTTACTAATTATACATCTACTATCACCTAAATTTATAATGTCAATATATCTTTTTTTTTCATATTTATATTCTATTGCAACTAAACATGTTGATCCACAAAAATCAGCTTCTTTTGGATGTTCTTTTTCTAATTTATTTTGTAAATTTTCAAAACTTGTTTTAATATATTTTCCACTTAATGGATATTTTACTGACTTATCAGTAAAATATTTTGGTAAATTATCAGCAATATATTTCGATACAAATTTTCCTCCATGTCCATCATATACACCATATATATTAATTTTTTGTTTTGTATTATCTTTGTTATCGAGATTTATAATAATTGTATCATTGTCTTCATTCTGATCTCTTATACCTTTTTTTGAAATAGAATATATACTCATATATATTTATATTTATATAAAAAAAATTCCTATTTTATTTATTACATTACTAACATCAAATTTACAAAAATCAAGTAATGATATTGATGAATTTATATTAGCAGATATTGTTATTATATCATTATTTTCTATATATTGATAATTATCTAATTTTACTTCATAACAATTATCTCTTTTTTTTAATTTACCATTTATATTATTTGAATTAATATTAAAAATGTAATTCTTATCAGATAATTCTTTATTTAAAATTATATTAAAATTATTTGTTACTATACCATTTATTTTATCTACAACCATATTACCAACAATTCCATCATCTGCTGTTAATCCCGGATCTAAATCTAATTGAACACCAATTAATCCTCCAGCTTGTGCTTCATTTAATTTATTTTTTTCAGAATTAATTGATAATACTTTTGCTTTAATAGGTTTATATTTATTTTCTTCTTTAATCAATATTCCAGGAACAAGATAAATATCATCATCTATCTTTATTTTTCCAGATATTATACTTCCACCAACTACTCCTCCTTGTAATTCATCAATTGTTGTTCCTGGTTTATTAATATTAAATGATCTAATTATTGGCATTTTAAAATTATCATTATTATGTGATTTTTTATTTAAATGTGCAAGAATCATACATAATATATCAAGATTTATTTGATGTGTTGCTGACATCGGTATTATTGGAGAATCGCAATCATTATCTTTTAAAAATTGTTGTAGTTTTTTACAAATTATTTGTGATTTATCTTTTGTTATTAAATCTATTTTATTTATTATTGTTGCTATGTTTTTAATATTCATACTTTTAATACAATTAAAATGTTCTACTGTTTGTGGTGCTGGTATTGTTGGATTTGATACAGATTCTACTAATATTGTATAGTCCATAACTGATGTACCATTTAACATTGTTGCAAGTAACATATTATGTCCTGGACAATCTATAAAACTAACATGATTCATTAATTCTGCATTTGAATTACATTTTGGACATTTATAATCAAAAATATCACTAGATAATGAAAAATAACATTCTGGAGCAATACACAAAGAACATTTACATATTTTTGCATTTGCATAACCAAGACGTATTGTCAGATTTTTTTGTTTTTCATCAGAATGTTTTTGTGTAAGTGTTCCAGTTAATTGTCTAGTTATTGTTGTTTTACCATCGGATACATGTCCGATCATACCAATATTCATAATAGGTTGAAAATCCATTTTTATTTAATATAAATAAAATAATAACTTGATAAATAAAATAAATATCAATTTTTTTATTTTTCATCTGGTGGATTCATTAAACGTGCAATAGATGGGATAAAACTTGTTGGGAAAGTTATCGGCCAGATTGATGCCATTAATATATTTGGTGGAAATTCATGAAATGTTTTATGTTTAACATATGAATCTTCATCATAATATTTTTTCTTTTCATAATCATCTAATTTATTATTTCGATATTTATAGATTGCATCTTTTGCATCAATATATGTATTATATGCAAAGGATAATGGTATACCAACTAAATAGATAATAAAACAACGGGAATGAGACATTTATTATATAATTTTATATAATTTTATATATTATTATTATAATTAATAAAATATAAAAAAATCAATTTTTTTTTCTTAAATATAAATGTATAAAAAAAGATTTTAACTATTATTTATTATAATATATTGTAAGTGGCAAATATATAGATATATATATTTGCCTCTGTGGTGTAATGGATAGCACGCTAGTCTTCTAAACTGGAAATTCGGGTTCGATTCCCGGCAGAGGCTCTTTTCTATATTTTCTATATTTTCTATATTTTCTATATTTTATTTATATTACCATCCCAGTAAATTTGGATAAAGTTGTTTATCCATTTCATAAATGAGATTAGAATTTCTTTGTGAAACTGGTTTTGCAAGCTCTTTATTGTATGCATTTTGTAAATCATCTCGTGCTGATTTAAGACGTCGAGCATCAGTATCCGACATATGTTGTGGAACTGGATAACAAGGGCGATGAGATTGCAAAGCCTTTTGTTTGATAGATTGATAATTTTCAAGAGAATTCATGATGAATGTTAATTATGTTAATTATGTTAATTATATTATTAATAATATACAATCAACAATATATTATTATTTTCAATTTTTTTAATTTATTAAATAAAAAATCAGTTTAGATTAAAGCTATAGATTACAGGACTAGATGTAAAGTACTTTCTTTTTGAATATTATAATCAGCTAGAGTACGACCATCTTCGAGTTGTTTGCCTCCAAAAATAAGGCGTTGTTGATCGGGGGGAATACCTTCTTTGTCTTGGATTTTAGCTTTAACATTTTCTACGGTGTCGGAAGATTCTACTTCAAGAGTGATAGATTTACCGGTAAGAGTTTTCACGAATACTTGCATTTTATATAATGATCCTTATATAAAATACATAATTTTTCAAAATGTTTTTAATTCAATTTTTTTAATATTCTTTATCCTTTATCCGTTAAAATATATAAAAAGTAATACAAAATATTTTTAAGAAAAATATTAATTTTTAGAAATTAAAGTTATTAAAGATAACTTGCAACTGATAGACGTTAAAGGATAATAATTAATAAATTTTAAAATGTATTATTCTGTGCATGATAATTTTCTTGTTTACTTCGTATTTCACCTATGTTACGTTGTATTCTAGCATAATCTTCATCTAATGGATCACGTCCAAGGATTGGATGATATATTGATGATGTTGGTGTTGGTACATTTTCTCTTGCAGGTGTTACTATTATTTCTGGAGGTGTTACTCTTTCTGGAGGTGTTAAAGATGTTGGTTTTTTTGATTTTTTTAATAATGATGGTGCTTGTGATGGTGCTTGTGATGGTTTTTGTGGTGATGGTGTGAATGATCGTGTCGCTGGTGATAGTGATAATGATGCTGGTGATGGTGCTGGTGATGATGCTGATGTAAATGATGATCGTGACGATGGTGTCGATGGTATCGATGGTGATGATGATCGTGTCGATCGTTTCGCTGGTGCTGGTGATAATGATGCTGGTGATGATGCAGGTGATGGTGTTGGTACAGGTGATCTTTTAAATATCGATAATAAAGTATTTTGAGTAGGTGATTTTTTTTCAGTTCCACTTTTTTTTTCAAATCTACTTGTTTCTTCTTCCAATTTTGCAGATTGTGTTAATAATCTATTCAATTTAGCATCTTCACGCCTTTTTAGTTCTTCTACTACTTCGATATCGCGTTTTTGTTGACGTTCTTTCATATCTTCAAATTGTTTTTTTGCTGTTGTATGCATTTCTCTTTCTAATACATCATGATCTTCTGATCTAGTATTAGGGGATTCAATATTAGGTACATGTGTATCTGATTTTTCAGTTATTTTGCGTACATCTTTTTCTAAATTAATATGTAACATTTCATCATCATCATTATCATCATCATTATCATCATCATCGTCTTTCCACTCTTCAGGTAATAATCTTTTTAAATCGCTATTTAAATCGCTATATATTTTTACACTTTCTTCATATAAATTATTAATATATGTGTTATCTAAATTAATTCGTCTATAGTTATCTTTAAAATAATTAACTATCATTTTATATCCAGCAAAATTTAATTTGTCCATATCACTACAACAATTTTTCTGAACAAAATCATAAATACGTCCAAAACTTGGTAGTCTCATTATTTCATTAAATTTACTATTATCCATATTAATTAAAGGATTATTTCCAGCATTTATTGTTCTAATTTCTGGAATTATATACATGACACATAATGACAAATATCGTGCGAATATTTTATATTTATGTTTATTCTCTTTATTGAGTTGTTGTCTATTTGTATCTATATATTCAATATATTTTAATATTGATAAAATTTTAGTCAAGTTATCTTTTGATAATACTCCACCTTTTTGTATATTTTTTTGCATTCTTTTAAGATCTAAATATTTTTGTTTATACTTTAGATATTTTCTATAATATAAATCATTCATTTCTATAATTTATAAATAGATTATAATTATTTTTTAATTAAAAAAACTTTTGTTTATAATTTAGAAGAACTTTTGTTTATAATTATGACAAATATCTGAAAATCTTCCAACATAAGTATTACTTGATTCTATCTCATTTATTAATGAGATTTCAACATCTTTACATTTCATTCCTGTCATTAATTTTGAGTCTAATTTATTATATACAATATTCCAATCTAAAAATCCTTGATCACAGATAAATTTAAAATATATGTATAAAATATTTTTATTTGCTCTACATTCATTATATATTTTAACTATTAATTTTTTAAATTCATTATAATATATACTTTGATTTCCTCCTAAAAAATCTATAATTTCATTTGTTACCTTGATTTCAGGCATATTAAAAATTATTGTTGGATTTTCCATAATATATCCGTAATCGACATGAAATATTGATCCAGATGTATTTATCATTATATTATCTAAATGTCTATCTCCTAAACCAATAATATAAGCAATAGCACTTGATATTGCGAGACTATGTACAAATTTAGTTTTTATTGAATCTAATTTATTATTTACATTTTTATTAAGAATATAATTTTGTAAAGTATATCCTTTATCATTTATTGATCTTAATGTTATTGCATCATCAATATATTCTATTAATCCTAATTCTTTTGTTAACATAATTATCTGATATGTTGGTATTTCTTGGTAATGATCACTAATTTTATATTGTAAAATATCTATTAAACATGATATCATCTGTTCTTTACGTAATGCATTATTTTTTTTTATAATAAATTTAATATTTTTAATGGATTCGTCTTCATTATTTTTAATACTTACATCAACTAAAATTGGTTTTGTATTACTTTTAAATTGTGATATATTATTAATTTTTATTATTTGATATTTTGGATCAAACGGAAATATAAATGGTATATCTAAATTAGAAACTTTATTATTAATAATATTATTAATTGATATATTCATTTTTGTAACATCATTTAATAATTTTGTACCAAATTTATCATTAATGTATTTCATAATATATTTAAAAAATATACTATTTGTATTTGTATTTATATTATCATAATAATATTTTTCATAAATTATAAGACTTTTAATTTTTTTTAATAATTTTATATTCGAAAAAATAGTTTCAAATAATTTTGTTATAAATTGTGTATCAAGATTTATTGTTTCATATTCAAATAGATTATTATAATAAGTACATAATAATGGTATAATATTATGAATTTTATTATATGTCTTATTAAATAATAATTTTGATAATAATAATAATATATTTTTAATTTCAGTTAATTCTAATAATAACTCATTTTTTTTAATTACAAATTGTATATATTCAAATATTTCTAAAATATCATCAAAATCAATAAAATGTTTACATTTACGTGAACACATTAATATAAAACATTTTATATTTTTCATTTTAAAAATATATTTATCATTTATTAATAATTTTAATGTATTATCTATCCATATAATTCTATCTGTTTTTTTTGTTTTTGATGTGTATAATATAATACTTTTAATTAAATTACAAAACCATACACTATGATTAATTAAATACTCTTTTGATATATATAAAATATCACATTCCCATGACGAATATTCTTTATTATATATACCATATTGAATATCGCGAAATCTAGATAACATATGTATTGATGCTATACGATAATTTTTACATACAAATTTTAATGTATATAATGTTGGAAGATCAACAAATTCAAAAATTTTTATAAGATTTTCTACATTTTTTAAATCATTTATTTTTTGATTACATGAATTACATACTAATTTTTTTTTATCTCCAGAAAACCAACTTAATGATTTTTTTAAATTAATTTTAATAGAAGAATCTTGTTCTGGTATTTTTATTAAATTCTCTGGAATATCTATATATTTATAACAACATGTGCTACAGAATACGCCTCCGCATGCTCTACAATGATGTTTTCTCGTTAAAAATCCAAAAGATATATCACAATCTTGGCATTGATATATTAAATTTGAATCAACCCATTTATCATTTTGTTTTGGATACATTTTATTTATTATATTATCTGGTGAACTCGATATAGATACAGAATCAATATAAACAGAATAATTTAATTCAGACATATCATTTTTCCCTATATCTAATCTTGATATAATCTTAGATCTAGGTATTAATATATCTATCGGTTGTGATGGTAATAGTTTCTCATTAGAAACTATCATTTGTGATGATATTTTTAACGGTGGTTTATATTCTGTCATATATTTTAATAAATTTATATCTGATTTAGATGATTTCATATAATATAATCTATCATTAAAACTTTATATTTTATTGAAAAAAAAATCAATTTCTTTTTATAAATTTATTTAAGATATATATCAAGTATTATAAAAAATAAATCTATAAAATCAATTATTATTAAAAATGAATATATAGTATTACCTGACGATAAAAAAATTATTAGAATATTCAGAAAAAATATAAATAAGTCTAAATATAAAGATAATTATAATTTTACATATCCGTAAGAATTTGTCTTTAATAAATTCTTTCAGCTTATTATATTTATATTTTATAAAAAGAATATATAAATACTAAAATAATTAAAATATACATAGAAACTTACTACAGATAAAAACTTTTTTGTATTTTTTAAGCTATAAAAATAAAATTTTTATTTGTATATTGATACTTAATAAATTTAAAAAAAAAGAAATAATATAAATATTAAACAATACTATCTGTAAAACAAATATTATTATAATATAATATAATATAATATAATATAATATATAGTAAAATGGATTTTAAAAATAAATATTTAAAATATAAAAATAAATATTTACAATTAAAAAAACAATTAGGTGGTATTTATCATGGTTATGATGGTCCTATTTTTCGTAATATTGGGGTACATGTACAGCCGAATCTACTTATTTTAGATGATCCTGCCCATTATACTATGAAAAATTATGATCCAATTAATCCGAATGAAAATTCTTATATTCCAGTTAGACATCCTGATAATGGAATATTGTTAAAATATAAAAACAATCTTCTAGTTAATCATGTATTTATTCAATATTTATTAAAAAGTACATTATATGATATTAGATTAAATCACCAAGAATATCAAGATTTTTTAAGAAAACTTGAAACGTTTAAAAATGTATATATTATCGATTTTTTAAATGTTTGTGGTAGAATTGATAGAGATATACAAATAGCTAAAAAAACTTTTTTTAGTAATATAATAACACATAATATAAAAAGTAATTTTACAAATTTATATATAGTATGTGGACGAACCAATGGTTTTTTGGAAAACACCTTAAACCAAGAATTAAGGGTAAAATATACAGATGAACATGGGCAAGTCGCTGGTCCTGATGATACTCTAAGAGGATTACATTCAAATATTTTGGTTTTTGAATTTAGAATTAACGTTCCAGATCATCTAAAACATGTTTCAGTTAATCCAGAAGAAGCTCCATCTGCTGCAGGTTACGTTGCGGGCGTTGAGGGTTCATTAGATGATTTTTTATTTTGGACTATGGCAATTTCATTTAATAATCTTTTACTTGAAGAGTATGAACGTACTAATGTAAATATATTTAATCCAATTAATGATATATCAGTAAGTTTTTCACCAGATTTATTATTGATAACAAATGACAAACAAAAGATAAATGATCCGCCGAGACCACCTGATCGACGTTATGCAAAAAATCTTTATTCTGAATTACATTTTTTAAGAGAAAATAATATAAGTTATAGATTAGAAATAAACGGTATGATAAATAATTATCTTACTGACTTTATAATAAATATTGATAGTTTCATAACTGATCCAGCTAATCAACACAATGAACCAGGTGATTATGGAAGAATGCACCCAATTGGTTTTGACATTGCAAATGAATGTTTACCAAATACTCTAACACCTAATGCTCATATAAATATAGAACATGTAAGTCGTAATATAAATATACATTATCAAAATTCGGATATTAAATGTACTAATTTTCAAAAATTTATGACATTAATTAAATATTTACAAAACGTGTATTTTAATTGTGATCATGATACACAAAATCATGATAATACATGTTCATTAAGACAAGAAAAAATTATAGATTTTATAAATGGTTTCTTATAAAATCTGTAATTTATATATTTGATATATTGATATAGATATGAGTATATATTATTATAATCATGTCAGATAATTTACATGAACTCAATATTAATCTATCAATATGTTCACAAATATTAAAATCATTAAAAATCATATTGATGAATTAAAAGTTATACATACAAATATAGAAAACTATTATAGAAAACTATTATTATCTCGTAACATCGTGTGACATCATATAACAAATATAATACAGTAATAGATATAAATCTAAATAACTATAATTAAAGATTTATAGATAATTGTAATAATGTATGTAATTGTTATACTCAATATTGCCAGATAGAATATATTTTTAATAGATAAGGAAAAATACATAATAAAAATGTTATATTTAAGAGAAATTATAGAATACGAATTAGAAATTAAAAATAATATTTTGAAAATATTAAATTTACTAATATTAGATGAAAATAAATATAAATTTCTTAAATATTTTTCAAAATGTCATAATATTGAAGATATTTTATAGTATCTTATTTTTTTATTTTTTTTATTTTTTTTATTTTTTTTTATTTTTTTTATTTGTGTAAAAGTTGTGTAAAATTTACTTAAATATATTATTATTTAAGATTATATGGAAGAATTAATTTTAGGTATAGATCTCGGAACAACATATAGTTGTTTTGGTGTATTTATAAATGATAAGGTTGAAATTATTTGTAATGAACAAGGAAATAGAACCTTACCAAGTTATGTTTCTTTTACAGATGAAGAAAGATATATTGGTGAAACTGCTAAATTATTATCTGGTCAAAATTCAAAAAATACTGTATATGATGCTAAACGTTTAATTGGAAGAAAATTTTCTGATCCATATCTTCAAAAAGATTTAGAACATTATTCATTTGATGTTATTAAAGGTGACAACGATAGACCCTTAATTAAAGTAGAATATTTAGATGAAGAAAAAACATTTTATCCAGAAGAAGTATCTGCAATGATTTTACAAAAAATAAAAAATTTAGCTGAAAAATATGTTGGAAGAGAAATAAATAAAGCAGTAATTACAGTACCTGCATATTTTAATGATGCACAAAGATCCGCAACAAAAGATGCAGGAAAGATTGCTGGTTTAGAAGTATTACGTATTATTAATGAACCAACTGCTGCAGCTCTTGCTTATGGATTAAATGAAACTAAAACAAAAAATATTTTAGTTTATGATTTAGGTGGTGGTACATTCGATGTTACTATATTAACTATCGATAATGGTATTTTTGAGGTAAAATCAACTGCAGGTGATACACATTTAGGAGGAGAAGATTTTGATTTTACATTAAAAGAATATATATTTTTAACATTTGGTGAAAAAAATATTTTAAAAACTAAAACATTAACAGATGATGATAAAAAAAATTTATGTATTTTATATGGTGTTAATAATATCGAAGAATTAAAATTATATAATTCATGTGAAGAAAAAATTAAAATATCCGATTCATTATTTACTAAAAATATGATAAAATATATTGAAAATCTCAAAAAATTCTATGAATTAAAAAAAAATGCAAAATCTATGAGAAAATTATTATCATCATGTGAATCAGCTAAAAAAACTCTATCAAATACAAACGTTGCATCCATTAATGTTGATAATTTTTATGACGGTATGGATTTAAATATATCTATTACTAAAAATATTTTTGAAAGTATTTGTAAAGAACAATTTGAAAAAACTTTAATTCCAGTTAAAAGAGCATTACTTGATTCTAAATTTTCAGAAAGAGATATTGATGATGTAGTTTTAATTGGAGGTTCTACTAGAATTCCTGCAATACGTGAATTATTAGAACAAAAATTTCCAAATAAAATAAGATCAAATATTAATCCCGATGAAGCAGTTGCATATGGTGCAGTTATTCAAGGTGCAATTTTATCTAATAAAAAATGTTCTGATGGTGAACTCGTATTAATAGATGTAACACCTCTTAGTCTCGGTATAGAAACTGCCGGTGGAGTAATGTCTAAAATGATAAAAAGAAATCAAACAATTCCTTGTTCCGTTGAAGAAACTTTTTCAACATTTAGTGATAATCAACCAGGTGTAACTATAAAAGTTTTCGAAGGTGAACGTGAATTAACAAAAGATAATAATTTACTAGGTAAATTTGAATTATCAGGTATACCACCTCTTCCAAAAGGTGGTCCAAGAATAAAAGTTATATTTTCTGTTGACCAAAATGGTATTATGAGTGTTTCAGCTATAGAAGAATCAACTGGTAAACAAAACAAAATTATTATAGAAAATAGAAAAGATCGATTAAATAATCAAGATATAGAACGTATGATTAATGATGCCACAAAATATGCAGATTTAGATAAACAATCTAAAGAAAAAATAGAAGCTAAAAACAGTCTTGATACATATATATCATCATTAAAAAGAACGATTGATAATACAGAATATAAAGTTAAATTAGGTGATACATATCAAGAAGTTTTTGTAAAATTAATGGAATATGAAGATTGGCTTGAAGAAAGTGAAATTATAAATAATATAACAAAAGATAATTATATAAATAAACAAAAAGAATTAGAAGATTATATTTTACCTATAATAAAAAATATTATATCATAAATTATATTAAAGTAAATTAAAATAAATTATTTTTTTTAATAATAATTACTATATATGCAATCATTATATAGTAATTATGATAGTCAAGAATTTATAAAAGAAATAAATAGTGTAAAAGGCGGATTATCTGCAAATCAAACATTTATTTCAAGACCACAACTTATTGAAAATGGTCTAGGTTTAGTAATATCTATATTATCTGATACAGATGGATATTTGTATGTCGATTATGATAATATTTTAAATACATCAACATATACATTTATTGAACAATATTCTATCACCAAAAATAATAAACAAATAATTAATTCAGAAATAAGGGCTAAATATTTTAGAATAAGATTTCAAAATTCTAATAATAATCAAAATTTATGTAAATTATTTACTTTTATATCACCCGTTAACCCTATAATTTCTAATATAACTTTAGATAATATTAATATACAATTACCAACTAATGATAATGGTATATTGAAAACGACATTATATGATTCATATGGAAATTATATTAATAGTAATAATGGATCATTAAATGTAAATTTATCAGAAAATCAATATATAACATTATCAGGATCTTCTGTTACAATATCAGAAATACCAGATGTAAATATTAAAACATTACCATCAATATCATTATCAGGTATACCAGATGTAAATATTAAAACATTACCATCAATATCATTATCAGGTATACCAGATGTAAATATTAAAACATTACCATCAATATCATTATCAGGAATACCAGATGTAAATATTAAAACTTTACCATCAATATCAATATCAGATAATCAATATATCACATTATCAGGATCTTCTGTTACAATATCAGAAATACCAGATGTAAATATTAAAACTTTACCATCAATATCATTATCAGGAATACCAGAAGTAAATATTAAAACTTTACCATCAATATCATTATCAGGAATACCAGATGTAAATATTAAAACTTTACCATCAATATCATTATCAGGAATACCAGATGTAAATATTAAAACTTTACCATCAATATCATTATCAGGAATACCAGAAGTAAATATTAGAACCTTACCATTAGTATCCTTATCAGGAGTAACTAATATTAGTGGAAATACAACATCACTTGGATCAAAAAATTTACCATTTAGTCAAAATTTAGATGGTACATTAAATGTTAACATTTCAGGTATTATTTTAAATACATCGGGAATATATGTAAATTCGGTAATATTATCAAATGAAACTTCATCAGTCGCAATTTATGGCAATGATGGAATATTAAATAGAGCTATAAAAACTGATACAAGTGGAAAAATTTATACTATACAAAATAATTTAAATAAAACAACAGATAACATAACTGCAATATTATCTGATAATAGTAATAATTATATAAATTCAATAAATTTACCATTAACAACAAATTATGGTTTAATCACACATAATATATTTGATTATTCATATAATCAAATAGATTTTTCAGGTATTCCACCATTTGTAATATCAAATAATATTGACATAAATAAATATAAAAATTTTGATTTTGTTTGTGAAAATATAAATATAATTAGTCCTATTAGAATTTATTTATATATATCCATAAATAATATTAATTATATTAAAACAAATATATATTTTGATATTAATGAATATGATACTACATATGCTATGACAAATATAACAATAAATGCTAGATATATACAATTTCAATTACAAACAATAAACAATATATCACATAATTCATTAACTTCATATATTCTAATGAAAGGATAAATAAATTTATTATATATTTGATAATTTTTTTTGTATTTTATTTATTTTTTCTTTATCATGTGAATCAATATAGAATATTAAGACTATTTTTTCCTGATATTTATTCGGAAGTAATTTATTTGAATCAGATTTTGATAATATAGATAACTCATTATATGGATCTTTTGTTCCATATAAATATACATTATCTAATGGATTATTTTTTTTACCTGATATAAATCCAATAATATTCTCAAAATATATTATTTTATTATCTGAATCAATATAATTTTTAATATCATATGATAAATTATCATTAATATCTAGATATGTATTATATATTAATGTATATAAATTATGTGAATCTAATTTATTAATTATATTTTTTAATTTTTCATCTTTCATAGAATGATATCGTGCCATTGTTAATATAAAATTATCTGTTAACATAATAAATTTATTAATATCATTCAAATATGAAGTAAAATCATAATACTTATTAATAATTATTAATATTTCATTAATTAATAATAAACTTGCGATAACAGATTTATGTGAATATACTTTTTTATGGAGATAATGTCGTGTTAAAAATAAATTTACGATATCTGTATCAGTTTTTTTAGAATAACATATAATATTATTAATAACCATTGCATTCTCTATTAATCTGTTAAAATTAAATGATATATTTATACCTAACATTTTAGAATCTCTTGTTAGATAATCAAATTTATCTACATCAATACTATTTAATGAATTTGATACAATTTGATAAATATATCCGTTATGAATTTCCGAATTTGGATTTATAATATTAAATATGAATTTTAGTAGATTATCATCAATAATAGATTTTAATATATCATTTTTATTTATAATATGTTCTAATATTACACATGAACGATATTCATGATAAATATATTTATTATTATTTGTAATATTATTTATCACATTATTTTTTAGAAAATAATCATCAAAAAGATGAGAAAAACATGCATGACCTACGTCATGACACAATGCACCAATAGATATTAATTCTATAATAAAATTATTCAAATAATTATATGTTATATTATTTTGATTAAAATATATGTATAATTCAGGTATATCTTTTATAATATCAAGTTCTGATTGTTTTGATTTATTTTTTAATGCATATAATAATTTTTTACATAAATGATATGTACCAATACTATGTTCAAAACGTGTATGAATCGCATTTGGATATACAAAATAACATGTACTTAATTGTTTAATATATCGTAATCTTTGAAATTCAGGTGTATCAATTATTAACATTGCTAATTTAGAAAGTGATATTGATCCATGAATAATATCTGATATGATTTTATAATCTGACAAATAATTATCTAAATTCATATTTATAATAAGTTGACTATTTATAATAAGTTGACTATTTATAATAAGTTGACTATTTATAATAAGTTGACTATTTATAATAAGTTAATTAATTTAATAAGTTATAAAGAAATCAATTTTTTAATTTTTTCCTAACTCTAAAATAAATGCAATTAAATTAATATCTGTATCAGTATATTTTGATACATTATATAAATAGTTTGATAATATATATAGTATATTCATTTTATATTCTTCACTTATTTTTGTTGATATCTTTAGAAAATTAAATATTGTTGTAAAAATATCATTAACACTATATCCAGAATCTTTTAATTTATTAATTTCTATTAATGCATCTTTTATTTTTTTATCTTTTATTAATAATAATATATTTTCTATAATTTCATGACTTGGATAATCACATAATATAGATATATTTTTAAGATTAATATTTTTAAATCTATCACAAATTAATTGTAATAAATTTATAGCATATCTCATATCACCTCCTGATAATGTTGCTAATTCTTTTAATGATTCTTTATTATATTTTATTTTTTCTGTAAAATTATTATTTTCTATTTTTATTATTTTTTCTAATCTATCTGCTATCATATTTAAATTTAATCTCATAAATCTAATAATCTTACATCGTGATTGAATAGATTCAATTATTTTAGATGATACATTACATGTAAAAACAAAGCGTGTTGTTTTGTGATAGGTATCCATTAAATTACTTATAATTGGTAATACTTTTTCAGTCATATTATCTGATTCATCGAGAATAATTAATTTATGAGATGCATATTTATTTTTATCTTCATCTGTATATGGTAATTTATGATTACAAAAATCATATATAATACCATTATGAATTGTTTTAATACCTCTATCATCTGATGCATTTAATTCTAAAACTGCATCTTTCATATATTTTCCATATAATTTATACGCTATACATAATATTGTTGTTGTTTTACCAATTCCAGGTGTTCCCGTAAATATCATATTTGGTATATTTTTATTTTTTATTATATTATTCATTTCTGTTAATATATTTTCATCTGCTATAACATCTTCTAATTTTAACGGTCGATATTTTTCAATCCATGGTATATTCATATGTTATTATATTTAAAATATTATTATAATCTTAATATTATTTTATGAAATATTTTATCAATTTTTTTATTAAAGTTAAAACTTTAATAAAAAAATAGAGGCAAAAATATATAAGTACAACTTATATATTTTTAAGTTTACGTCAATTTTTTATCTTTTTTATCATTTTTTATTAGTTTTTTTATCCGTTAAAATATATCAAAAGTAACACAACATATTTTAGACTTTACGTTACATGAATCTTAACTGATATAAGTGTTAAAAGTTGATTATATTTATTTGCACTTTTTTTAAACTATTCTTTTTTTTAAATTCTTTTTTTTAGATTTATCATCTATAATATTATCTATTGTGTCAGATATTGTGTCACATATTGTGTCAGATATTATATCATCAGAAATAATAGATCCTGAATCATTTATTATTTGATTTTTATCATTTATTTTTTCTTCAATTACTGTTATTTTATCTTTATTATCATCAATAATAATTTCTACTGGTTCAGTTTCTAAACATTCTGTTAATAATTTATCTTGTTCATCTTGTTGTATTTTATCATCAATTATATCATATTCTTGTATTATATATTTACATTGATTATAAAAAGTTTTTCGTAATCTATAATGATTTTTAAATGATGATAACATATCTGCAAAATCTATAATTAATGGTCTCAAATCACCATTTTGTAATAATTTTCTCATTGCACGTCCAACCGATTGATTTACATCTTTTTGAGATGTTGCTAGTATTACAGTATTTAATCTTTCAATATCTAATCCTTCTCTTGCGAGATCATTTGTTGCAAAAAATATATCACCTTCTGCTTCAGCTTCTTCACGTTGCCATTGTTTCATTGCTCCAATATACATAGTTGTATGAATTTCATCATCTAATAATTTACCATTTTTAATATCTTCTTCAATTAATTTATCAACTCCTTCTTTCATTTCTTTTAAATGATCTACATATTTTGATAGGATTATAATTTTTCTATCAGGATCTTTTCTTATTTCATTAATAATATTAATAAGATGTGATGTTCTTTGTTTTAGATTTGAAAGATTTCCCATCATTTTAACTACATCCGGTTTGCCTCTCTGAGGACCATATCCATATTTTTTTTCAATAAATCTATCATCCGAACTTGTATATTTAAATATTTTTGATATTACTTGATTATTAATTCTTATTTTTTCCCTATAAATTGTATCACCAAGAAACCAATGCATTACTTTTATTAATCCATCTGTTCTATAAGGTGTTGCACTTAATGCAAGTGTATATTTACAACATGTTTTCATTAGAGCTTTTGAGAATATTTTACTTGCACAATGATGTGATTCATCATAAATTACTAATCCAAATTTATAAAATACTTCATCTTCATAATCTTTCATACTTATACTCTGAATCATTCCAACTACAAATTGTTTATTTTCAATATCTATTATCTTGCCTCTTATCGTACCTGCATCTGTTTCACAAAATTTTTTAATTTGTTTTTGCCATTGTTTTAGTAAAAAACTTTTATGTGTAACAACTAATGTTTTTAATCCAAGTTTATGAGCAATATATATAGCCATTAATGTTTTTCCACGTCCACATGGTACACTCAATAAACCTCCTCCTTTTTCTTTAATATGATTTAATAACTTATCAACAATTGGAATTTGATAATCACGTAATTGACCATTAAATTTTATATCATTTTTTTCTGGTTCTATTTTAAATTCAATATGTCCATATTTCTCTATACCGTAATATTTGGGAACTATTATATATTTTTTTGTTGTTTGATATAATTTAAAACTATCATCTGTATTATCTTGTTGTCCAAAATTTAATGTTTTTGGTTTAACTTTTAACTCTTTTTTTATTTTTTTAATTTCTTCATCTGATAAAGTAGATTTTTTAATATAATAACCTTTATATTTTAAACATTTCATATATATAAAAATAATAATTTTTATTCTTAATTAATTTAATTAAATTAATTATTTTTCAATTTTATTTTCATATAATATATATATATATATGAATAGTTTAACTCAATCTGCTTCAGAAGTTTTATCTACAACTGAATCAACTGTCCAAAAAGCACTTAATGTTTTTTCAAATAAATATGCAAGATCATTAGTAATTGTAGCATTACTTGCATATGTACCATTTGCTGCTCCTAAATTACCGCCATCTATTGTCCAAATTATGGGTAATTATGCCGTAAAATTTGTATATTTATTCTTATTAGCATATTTATTATCTAACAGTGTTAAAATTGCAACTGTAACTGCATTAACAATTACTCTTGTTGCTGTAGTATTAAAAAAATTACAATTAGAAGGTTTTGCAGGTGAAAATGTTGATGCAAAATGTGGTGCAGTCATGCGAGTTAAAAATTTACAAATTGATAATGATTCAAATAATCCTTTAATAACTGTTAGACACACTGGAGAAACTGTTACAGTTCCTCCAACTGAAAATGATGTTGCAGTTGGTCATTCCGATAAATCTGAAAATGCTGGTTCTGCTAGTCATTTAGATACCCTTCATCCAGGTCATATTGCTTTAGTAAAAAAAGAAGAAGTAACTGCACCAACTGAATCCCAAAAATGTGGTGGAGAAGTAACAGATGAAGCAACCTATTCCGGATTTGATGAATTTGCAGAAGGTAATGAAACTTGGAATTCATCTTAAATAAATTTATAAATTATTTTTTTATTTTTTATTTTTTATTTTTTATTTTTTATTTTTTATTTTTTATTTATTTTTCTACTAATTAATTATATATGAATACAGATATTAAAAATTGTATTATATTAATTATTATATTAATATCAATAATAATAATTTATGAATCAATAAAAATTGGTAATTTTAATATAATTAAAGAAGCTTTTAAAAATATTAAACAACCAGATTTTATATTATATGATGAAATGACAAAACTAAATAATGATAAAAATAATGATAAAAAAAATAATAAATTAAAATATATCACATATGAAGATGATTATTATAAACTTAAAATTAATATAGTTAAAACATATTTAGAAGATCCAATTACACGTGGTGCAAATATATATACATCAGAACAATATGCAAAATTAGATGATATTGGTGAAATTAAATTAGATGACAATGCCTTATTACCAAAAGCATCTAATTTTGTCGGTGATCCATCAAAAAAAATATTTTATCCTGAAACAACATTAGGAATATGATAAATATGATAAATATGATAAATATAATAAATATAATAAATATGATAAATATGATAAATATGATAAATATAATAATTATAATTAATATCTAATATTTTATTATAATGACAGATAATTCTGATATAAATAATTCTGATATAAATAATTCCAACAATAATTCAGGAGTAGAAGATTTTAAAAAAAATATTTATAATAAATATTGTTCAGATTATACTTTTACACCATTTATATATGATAAAGTAGAACGTATTGTTGTTTTTGGTGATATTCATGGTGATTATAATATGACAATTAAATTATTAGAAATGTCTAAAGTAGCAAAAATAAAAAAACAAATATCTAGATCAAAAAACAAATATAAAAAAAAATATAAAAAAAAACAAAAAGGAGGTGATAATAATGATAATGATAATGATAATAATGATAATAATGATAATGATAATGATGTAGAATATGAAATGGAATGGATTGGAGGAAAAACACATGTTGTACAAGTAGGAGATCAAATTGATAGATGTCGACCATATGATGGTAATACTTGTGATAATCCTAAAACTATTAAATTAGAAGATGATGAAGATTCTGATGTTAAAATATTAAAATTATTTACTAATCTAAACGAACAAGCCCAAAAAGTTGGTGGAGCTGTAATATCATTACTTGGTAATCATGAATTAATGAATGCAACTGGTGAAGTACAATATGTATCCTTTAAAGGATTACATAATTTTATGAAAAAATATTTAAAAGAAGATGTAGATTTAGATGAAAATATAGATCCAATGGAAGCTAGAAAACATGCATTTCAACCAGGTAATACGTATGGTAAATATCTAGGTTGTACACGAAATGCAACTGTGATTATTGGATCGAATTTATTTGTTCATGCAGGTATAATAGATAAATTAATTGAAGAATTTAATTTTAAATCATATAATGATGTTGTAAACGTAAATATTTTAATAAAAAAATGGTTATTAGGATTGATTCAAACTAATAAAATTTCAGGTTATATTAGACCCGGTCAGTCAATGTTTTGGGAAAGAATATTAGGAACATTAAAACCAGGTTTGCCTCTTAATTATAAAGATTGTGAAAATAATATATCTAAAGTATTAAAAATTTTTAGAGTAAATAATATGATAATTGGTCATACACCTCAGAGTTTTTTATTAAATGATAATATAAATGGCACATGTGGTAATAAAATATGGCGTGTAGATGTTGGTTCTAGTCGTGCATTTGATGGTGTTGATAATCATTTTTTAAATTCAGGTGATCGTCATCCTAATCGTAGATATCAATATTTGGAAATATTAAATGATACTGAATTTCATGTGTATGATGAAAATTCAAAAATCTTTTAAGATTTTTTTGAATTTTCATTCTAGGAAAAAATAATTAAATCCATAATTATTTTATAATATATAATATATTATGGATTATAAATATAAATATAATAAATATAAATTAAAATATATTAATTTGAAAAAAAATCAACATAATGATCAAACAGGAGGTGTTCGTGTAGAATGTCCTGAAAATAAAAAAATGTGTGAACCACCAACTCAATATATGGGATTATGTATAAATAATGAAGATAATTGTGATGCTGAATATGACGAACAAAAACTAGGTATGAGTATTCCCACAATTAGTTGGGATAATCCTGAAACTGATAAAGATGATATAACTAAATATGAATTAGGATTAAAAAAAGGATATATTGAAAATAATTTAAATAAAAATTGTGGTATTAGTATTATATTAAATAAATATGTAAATACAGATGATAATTGTTCTGTTCCAGATAGATTTTCAATATTCACATTAAATATTATGGGAATAATAAGAAATAATGAGGATAAATTAAAATTAATGGAACATCGTGTTAATATATTAATCAATGAAATTAATGAAAAAAATCCAGATGTTATGTGTTTTCAAGAAATGTCTGCAGAAGTATTAAATAAACTGTATCCTATAATTAGAGAAAAATATCCTTATTGTTATGAAGATGATCTATCAGAAATATTAAAACAAAGAAATAAAGATATTGAAGTATGTATTATTTCAAAATATCAACCAAGAAAAGTTACTGTAATGAATTTGGGAGGAAATCTTGGATATTTTAATTCATTAGCTATGATTGAATATGATAATATAAATATTTTTAATTGTTATTTTCAGGCTGGATCAATAGCATCACCTGGACAAAGATTAAAATGGCAACATTATTCTCGTTGTAGAGCACAACAATTCAAACATATTAAAAATTTAATTTTACAAAATATTGAAAAACCGTCAATAGTTTTGGGTGATTTTAATTGTCATTTAGATGGTGATATTAAAGATTGGCCTGAATTAAAATATTTACAAGATATGCAATTATTAGATTCATGGAAAATTATTAATCCACATGATTTAGGATTAACAGAAAATACTGATCTTAATCATTTAAGATTTAATAATAAATTTGAAACAAAACATTATAGATATGATGCAATATTATTTATTGGTAATATAAGACCATTATCATCTATAATTATTGGTGATAAATCTAAAATAATAGAAGATGATGAAATAAATAGAATATATGAAAAAGTAATATTGCCAAAAGATGGTTTACAAAATCCTAATCTTAGAATTGCTCATAAACAAAATGATAAAAATTATTATGATCTATTTATATCAGATCATTTTGGAGTAATGTCTGAATTTAAATTTGTATAAAAATAAAATAAAACAAACTAAAATAAAACAAACTAAATTTGATACAATTTGAAAAAATAATAATCTATTGTGAAGCTTTTTTAGATGCACGTTTTTCAGCCATTTCTTGTTTTACTTTCTCTAATTTAGATTTAAGGTCTGATGAACTCATATTGTTAAGATGTTCTACTGCACCTTTTACACTACCTTTTTTTTTAAGAGCAGCACTTACAACTTTGGTAAGGGCTGGTCCATCCTTTATATCTGTGTGTACATTTTTTAACTTCTTTCTTTACTTGTAACATATTAACAAACTATTCTGGTAATCTTCTCATCTTATTTTTCTAGATAATATGATATTATATAAATTTAATTATAATCCATATAATATCATTTTAAAATAAAAAAATGAATAATAATATTTAAATTACTTAATGACAAATTTTTATAATATTATAAAAATGAATAGAAATGAATTAATAAATAAATATAAATGTAATATTTATTATAGATATTTAGATCTTATTAAATCTGGAAAAACTATAGATAATATTAATAATTTTGATTTAGCTAAAATTTTTGAATATTATTCATGTATCAAATTAACTGAAGAATATAAACAAATGTTTTATGAATATAATGATATTACTCCTGAATTTAAAGAATTATATAATCTTTCAAAATGTGATACTGGAATAGACGCTTGTAATTTAAGTGATACTATTGTTCAATGTAAATTAAGAATAAAAAATTTAACTTGGAATGAATGTGCTACATTTTTTGGAAGTCAAAATATATTTTGTAAAGAAAAAAAAGAAACTATAATTAAATGGAAAAAATTAATTATTACACGTAATTCAGAATCTGTATTATCAAATAATTTGAAAAATAAATTAGATATGTTTTTTGATAAGACATATTCAAAAAAAGAAATATTAAATTTTTGTAATAATTTAAATCTTAAACCACCAAAATTTATTGAATCTAATAATAAATTAATTATTAGAGATTATCAAAAAGAAATATTAGAATTAATTAATAAAACTAATAAAAATATTGTTGTATCATTACCAACAGGTACAGGAAAAAATGTTGTTATTATTAATAGTTTACATAAAAATAATAAATATCTGATTTTAGTTCCTAAAATAATATTAATGGAACAATTAAAAGATGAAATTATAAAATATAAACCAATATTTAAAAATGATATTCAGACAATTGGTAATAATAATAATAAATATAATGAAAATAAAAATATAACAATATGTGTATATAATAGTATCACTATAATTAATAAATATTTCAATAATTATAAAAAAATTTTTATAGATGAAGCACATCATATAGTAAAACCATTGATATATATTGATGATAATGAAAATGAAAATGAAAATGAAAAAAATCAAAACAATGATAATGATAACAACAATGTTGACGATGATGATGATGATGACGATGACGATGACGATGACGATGACGATGACGATGACGATGACGATGACGATGACGATGACGATGACGATGACGATGACGATGATGATGACGATGATGATGACGATGATGATAATGACAATGATGATGTTGATAATAAATATATAAATATAATTAGAAATTTATCTAAATATAATAATAATGTATATCTATCTGCAACAATTGATAAAATAGATAATTTTGAATATTATCATAAAGATATTAGAGATATGATAGATTCTAAATATTTATGTGATTATAATATTAAAGTTCCAATTTTTTCAGAAGATCCAACAAACAAAAATATTTGTGAATATTTAATCAAAAATTATAGAAATATTATTATATATTGTAATTCACATATTGAAGGAAATACTATTAATAATTTAATGAATACTATTCAACCAAATTGTTCTAAATATATTGATTGTAATACTAATAAAAATAAAAGAAATAAAATTGTAAATGAATATAAGAAAGGAAATTTACCTTTTTTAGTAAATGTTAAAATATTAGTTGAAGGTTTTGATGCACCTATTACAAATGGAATATGTTTTATGCATTTACCTAGTTCAAAAACAACAATAATACAAATTATTGGTAGAGCATTACGTATATATCCTAACAAAACATACGCAAATATTATATTACCGTTTTCAAATTATAATGAAAAAGATAATATTAATAAATTTATAAAAATTATATGTAATAATGATATTAAAATTAAAAAATCATATGTTAATAAAAAAATAGGAGGATATATAGAATTACAAAAAATATATAAAGAGGATAATACTATAAATAATGTGGAAAATACGGAAAACGTAGAAAATGATATAGAATTTAAATATGAATTAATATATGATAAATTAGGTAATAATATTAATTCGATGGATATATGGGAAAAAAATTTATGTTCATTAAAAACATATATTGATAAATATAAAAAATTACCATCTTCTGAAAGTAACAATTATAAAACGAAAAAAATAGCAATTTGGAAATTAAATCAGAATAAAAATTACAAGAAAAATCAATATAATATGTTGAATGATTTTATTAAAAATAAATGGATAAATTTTATATCAGATAATAAATATAAAAAATATTTTATGTCAAATGAAGATATATGGAATTTAAAATTAAATAGAACTAAATTATACATTGATGAACATAATGAGAGACCATCTCAAAAAAATAAAAACATTGATATACAACAATTAGCAAATTGGATATCTGAACAACGTGCAACATATAAAAAAAATAAAAGTATAATGAAAAATATAGTAATACGTAAAAAATGGGAAGATTTTATATTAAATAATAAATATAAAAAACATTTTATATCAAATGAAGACGAATGGAATTTAAAACTAAATGAAATAAAAAATTATATAGACAAATATAATAAAAGACCATCTAAAAATGATATAAATATACAAGTACAAAAATTAGGAAACTGGATATCCGAACAACAAACATCATATAAAAATAATAAAAATATGATGAAAAAAATAAATTTAAAGGAAAAATGGGAAAATTTTATATCTGATGAAAAATATAAAAAACATTTTATATCAAATGATGAAGATTGGAAATTAAATTTAGATGAAATAAAAAAATATATAGATAAATATAATAAACGACCGACAAATTATGATAAAGATATTAAAATAAAAAAATTAGCAAAATGGTTACAACATCAAATATATAATTATAAAAAATTTAAAGGAATTATGAATAATGAAAATATACGAAAAGAATGGGCAATATTTTTATATGATGACAAATATAAAAATTTATTTAATTAAAAATAATTATTATATTATTTTTTTTTATTTATTGTGCAGTCATTCTTGCTGCTTTTTTAGATGCACGTTTTTCTGCGATTTCTTGTGCAACTTTGTCTAATTTAGATTTGAGTTCTGCACTGCTCATATTATTAAGATATTTAACTGCTTCTGCTACACTACCCTTTTCTTTTAATGCAACACTTGCAACTTTTGATAAAGGTGCACCATCTTTTATATCTGTGTGTTTTGTTTTAACTTGTTTTTTAATTGCTAAAAGATCGATCATAAATTGAGGCATACCACGTGATTGTTTACGAGAAGATTTTTTAGAACCTTTTTTAGAAGATTTTTTGCCTCCTTTTTGTGATTTTTTAGAATCTTTTTTAGAATCTTTTTTGCTTGTTTTTTTGGAACCTTTTTTAGATCCACGTCTTTTAGCACCACCAGCAAGTTCTGGCATAGCTGAAGTCAATGAAAATATTTCTCTGTTAAAACTGCTCATATATTAATATATTATATAATAAAAAAATATTGAATTTATATTAAATTAAAATATTATTATTTATATTAAAAATAACACACTTTATAATTAATATATGGGAGTACCTGGATTTTTTGCATGGTTATTAAGAAATAATATACATAATAATATCATATTAAATAAACTTGATAATATAGACTGTTTATATTTTGATGCAAATTGTTTATTTCATCCAAAATGTTTTGATGTATTAAAATTATATTCAAATATAACAGATATAAATAAATTAGAAAAATTAATGATAGATAGAATTATAAAATATATAACTTACATTATCGATTTTGTAAAACCATCACAATTAGTATATATCGCAGTTGATGGTGTTGCACCAGTTGCAAAGATTAATCAACAACGAAAACGTAGATATAAATCAGTATTAGATCAGGAATATATTAAAAAATTAAATCAAAAATATAATAAACAAAAAAATGAAAGTTGGTCAAATATTGTTATTACTCCTGGAACAGATTTTATGATTAGATTAAATGAAGAAATAAATAAATTTATTAAAATAGAAAAATATAAACATTTACAAATAATATATTCATCATATTTAGAACCTGGTGAAGGAGAACATAAAATTATTAGATATATAAAAGAAATGTCTGACGCAAACTTAATTTCTGACAAAAAAACACATGTAATATATGGATTAGATGCGGATTTAATATTTTTAGCAATGTCAGCTTATTCTGATAAAAATAATATATATTTACTAAGAGAATATGATCATATTAAAAGTGTAAATAAACCAATAACAGAAGAAATAAATGAAAGATTATGTTATCTATCTATAAAGAATGTTATAGATACATATAATGAATATATTATAAATAAATTAAAAGAAAATGAAGATATTCTTGATATTAATTTTGATGAAAAGTATAATTTTTCTCATGATTTTATAATTATATGTTTTTTACTTGGGAATGATTTTATACCAAATATACCATCAATTAATATTAGGAATTATGGAATCGAATATATAACTGATGCTTATTGTAATATGTTTCAATTTTATAAAACATATATTTATAAAGATAATAAAATAAATTTAGAATTATTAAAAATGATTTTTGATTTTCTAAAAAATTATGAACATGAATATTTCTCAGAAGTTCTACCAAAATATATTCAAAAAATAAAACATAAAAAATATATGGGATCGGATCCATATGAAGAAGAAATATTTAATCGTGATAATTTAAGAAATATCAAAATTGATAATAAAATAAATCTTGGAATTGGAGAAATATCTGATTATAAATTTAATTATTATGAAATAAATTTTCATACAAGAATAAATCAAAATCAGATGATAGATAAAATTTGTAAAAATTATATTGATATGATTCATTGGATCTGTAAATATTATTTTGATTTTGATATGCCATCATGGACATATTATTATGAATTTAATCATGCGCCATTTGCTTCTGATATGTATAATTATATCGATAAAATAAAAGATATTTATAAATATGAAATAGAATATAAAGAAAATATAAAAATTGAAACACAATTAATATCAATAATCCCACCAGTATATTCAGATATATTTAATAAAAAAATAATAGATAAATATAAAATTAATTATAATGATATTACAACAAGATATATGTTACCCGACAAAATAGAATTAGAATATGATAAAGAAATATATTGGATGTGTGAACCAAAATTACCTATGTTAGATATAGATCTTATTATTTAGAATTTATTTAGAATTTATTTAGAATTTATCTAGAATTTATTAAGATTAATTCTAACCGTTTTCTTTTAATTTTTCCAGAGCATATGATAATTGTTCTTTAGTAATTTTATAAGAGATTGCTTTTCTATTCTGTCTTTTTAATGATTTTAATTTTTTATATCTTTCAATCCATCTATATAATGATTGTTTAGGACAATTAAAAATTTTACTAACATCATCTAAACTTACATTATTTTTCAAATAATATTTTACTGCAGATATTTTATAATCATCGCTTTTATGCTTGATCATTTATATATAAATTATTTATACACTAAAAATTTGTATCATTTTAAATCTTCAAGGGTGTAAATTCTAATTTGAACAATTTAATTAATATTCTTTCGCAATCATCAGAATTATTACAATATGTATGTAAATATATTACACTATTTTTTGGTTTTACCAATTTTATAAATATTTTCATTTGTTTTTATAAATTCTCTTTCTTATCTTTTAACCGCCTGAAAAAATTATCAAAAGTTAAATGAATCTTAACTGGCATTGGTGTTATAACACCGATAGGCAGTTAAGGGATAATAAATAGATATATTCAATATTTAAATTTGCATTCATTGATATATTAGTTTTTTTTGACATATATTATAATATAGAATTTATTTCTTATAGATTTTTATAAAAAAATAAAAAATAATAAAATAATAAATTAATAAAAAAAAATAATATAAATAAAGTTATTTAATAATACGTTAAATTTATTAATAATTATATTATACTATTAATATAATATTTATAATGAGTGACATTTTTGAAAAAACTATAGATAAATCTAATATTAATAAATCTAGTATTAATAAATCTAGTAAAAATAATCAAGATATTCAAACTAATCATGATAGAGATTCAATTCCGACAAGAATACAATTTATAAAAAATTTATTAGAAGGTAAAGATCTACAACCTTTAGTAAATTTTGATTCAACAGATACAGAGAATTTTATTTGTAGAAATATAAATGATGATGAAAGTGGTGATTCATATGATACAAGAATAATACTTAAAAAAAGAATATTAGATTTTAAAAATGTTATAAATCAAATAGGTGGTAAATTAAAATATATAAAAAGTGGTTCAACAGGACATACATTTAAAGGTATATCAGAAGATGGGACATTTGAATTTGCAGTAAAAGTAGTAGCATATCCAAAAAAAGAAAAATATGGAAGTATTAATGATATAAGAAGACCAGAAAATGCAGAATTAATGATGTTAAAATTATTAAGTTATTTTATAGTAAAAAGACAAACACCTCATTTAATAATACCATATGGAACATTTAATACAAATATAGATACATTTGTAAATTTATTAAAATTAGATAAAATAGAAGATAGAAATGATAGATATAAAGATTTTGTAGAAAGATATGAAAATGGAGATTTTAGTTCAACAGTATCAATATTAATTAGTGAATGGGCAAATAAAGGTGATTTATTAGATTATTTTAGAAATAATTATAAATCATTTAAATTAATACATTGGAAAGTTTTTATTTTTCAAATATTATCTATTCTTGCAATAATACAATCAAAATATCCTGCATTTCGACACAATGATATGAAAGCAAATAATATTTTAGTACAAAAAATAAGTTTAAAAAAAGAATATTATAAATATTTAGTAGTTGGAGCTAATTATAAAGTTCCAAATATAGGTTATCACATAAAATTATGGGATTTTGATTTTGCATGTATTCCTGGAATAGTTGATAATATGAAAGTAGAATCAAAATGGACAAAAAAAATAAATGTAACACCTGAACAAAATCGATATTACGATATACATTATTTTTTTAATACAATAATTAAGAAAGGATTTTTTCCGCAAATATTAACAGATTCAATAATTCCAAAAGAGGTTAAAGATTTTATTAATAGAGTAATACCTAAAAAATATCGTGATTCAGAAGAATATATACATGAGAAAGGACGTATTTTAGTAAATGATGAATATACTACACCAGATGAATTATTAAAAAAAGACGAATTTTTTGAAGAATTTAGATTAAAAGATGATAAAGATAATAAAGATAAACCAAATAAATATGATATTAATAAATTATTAAGTATAGATAGAAATCCAACAGATTTATTATTTATGTCATCAAAAAAATCATCAAAAAAATCATCAAAGAAATCATCAAAGAAATCATCAAAAAAATCATCAAAGAAATTATCTAAGAAATCTTCTAAAAATTCATCTAAAAATAATAGAATATTACAAAAAAAATTATCTAAAAATAAAAATTCAGAAATAAATTTAAATAAAACAATTGATATAATTAAATTATTAGGTAGTGATTTTAATTCAAAACGTGATAAATTAAAACAATTAGAAGAAAATTATTTAAAAAATCAATAAAATATAAAATAATATAATATACATATATATTATATTATATATGACTTCAAATAATACGTCTCAACAATCATACGATGATATTGATTTTTGTTTAGAAACATTATATAATGCAGTATATAGTGATAATAATTTATATATACTTGAACCAATATCAAGAAAAGATATTAAAATTTCAAATATTAGAAAAAATAGTGATTTTGATTATAAAAAAATATTAGAAAGTAAATTTAAATTTAAAGGATATTATAATAATAGATTACATTATATAAGAGATGGTATTTATCCATCAATGATATCAATCGGATTTTGTGATAAAAAGATTAATTTGAATAATCAATTAAGACCAGAATTATATCACATGGCTATTATGTATATGGCAACAGAATTAATTTTTGAAGAAAATTTTAATCATATTGAAATACCTATTATGTGTTTTGATATTAAGAAAAATGAATTATTAAAATATTTACCAGATATTGATAAAGAACTTAAAAATAATTTTTCAATTGAAAATAATAATGATGATATGTATATAATAATAACAGAACATTATCACAAAACAAATACATTAGAACAATATTTAGATGAAAATAAAAATACAATATCCATAGAACAGATAAAATCAATATTATTTCAAATATATTTTATTTTAATAAAAATGACAGAAAGATTTAATAAATTTAGACATAATAGATTAAATCTAAATTCTATATTAATTAGCCCAAAAGAAAAAAAAACAGATGTTTATAAATTAAATGGAGAGACACATATTATAAAAGATAATGATTTAGATGTAAAACTAACTGATTTTGATTATAGTTATCATGTTAGTGAATATATAAAGAATGATAATAATATTATAAAATTTGAAGGAGGTAATATAGAAAATCCTTATTTTGATGTACATTATATAACTAATTTGCTATATTTATATCTTGATAAAAATAAGAAGAATGAAAATATATATAATATATTAAAATTAATGGATAATTTTTTTAAAGAGATTATACCAGATAAATATATAATTAAAAATATAGAAAATTATAAAGGATTAGATCAAGAATTATATAATAAATCTGAAGAAGAAATTATAACACCATTAAAAATATTAAAAAAAAAATTATTCTTTAGAGATTTTATAATGAATAATGTTAAAGAACCTATAGAAAAATTAAATATTAAAGATTCTAGTATTAAATATATAGATTCAAATTTTTTAAATAAATTTCAAAATAAAAAATCTAATCAATATTATAGTAATATGTTAAAAGGTAGTAGAAAAATTACTGGTCTTGAAATAACTGATTCAAGCAATGATATAGTAGAAGGTGGTGCAAGAAAAAATCTTGGATTATCTGCTACATCAACAATGAAATCATATAAATCTAAAGATAGTAAAAAAAAACATAATAAAAAAAATGTAGTATCATCTACATCATTTACATTCACTGAAAATTCATCAAGAACTATTGTTAATCCAGAATTAACAAGTGATTCATCATATAAACCAAAAAAAACATCTAAATCTAAATCTAAACATTCTAAATCTAAAAAAGATAGAATGAATGGTGGAAAATCTGAAGATAAAAAATCTTCTAGTTCATCATCTTCATCGTCAAAATCATCATCTTCTTCATCTAAATCTAGCTCTAGTTCTGATAGTGATAAAATGAAAAGACAAACAAATAATACTAATCAACAAAATTTAGAATATATTAATTATTTAAATGATTATGATCGTAAAAGCCTAAAAAAATTACCGAGTAATTATGTTGATTTAGCACCAGAACACATGATACAAAATATGCCAAATTTAGATCAACAACCAGTTATGTCTGATATGGGTATGCAAATGAATCCAATGATGCCACCAGGAATGCCAGGAATGCCAGGAATGCCAGGAATGCCAGGAATGCCGGAAATGCCAGCAATGCAAGGAATGCCAAATGGTATTCCACCACAAGCACTTGCACAATTACAAACACCACCAATGCCAGAATCTATGCAAAAGATTGCTATGCAAGCACAGGGTATACCAAATATGGGACCAATGAATTCCCAATTAAATGTACCAATGATGAATAATCCAATGGCACAAATGATGGGAATGCAACCACCAATGCAAATGGGTGGTGGAAAAAAAATGACTAAATATAAACTTGTTACTGATAAAAAATTTTTTTTTTGAAGGGAGGTAGTGGAGAAAAAATAATACCAATGTATCAGGAAAAAATGCATCCAGGGCAACCAAAAGAATATAAAGAAATTGCAACACAAAGACAAACAGAAGAATATCAAAAATTAGAAAAACAAAAATTACAAGAAAAACAATTAATAAATTTACAAGTTTATCAACCAACTAAACCAAAACCAGAAAAAATGCCAGAAGGTGTATCATTTCAACCAGCTTATAGTGCAAATCCATATTTTCCAGCTCAAATGTCTAATATGATGAATCCTTTTAGTATGTCAATGTTAGGTATGACATATCCAATGTCTGTAAATATAAATAAAGTGTATGAAATTAATGCAAATGGTCCAGTTGCTCCACATAATAAATTAAATATGATTTATGAAGATTTATTACCAGGAAAAGGTACATTAACAACATTTAAAACATTGGGTGAAAGAACTAGTCAAATGCAATTCGTTAGAACTGTATTATTTAATGAAGGTGATGGTGTAGAAGTTAATCTTGATGGATCAAGTGTAAATGGTTTATTATCACGTATGAAATTTTTAGATTTAAATCCATATAATACTAATAAATTTTCAAATAATCCATACAAAGGATTACCATCTGGATTTTTATTATATAGAACATGTTATCCAATTAAAAGATCTGAACCATTTGGGCATGCAACATGTGCTAAAGATTCCATGGCAGTGAATGTACGTATATATAAATTAACAGCTGGATCATATTTAATTAATAAACAAAATAATGTAAAAATGAATGAATATAATCAATGGAGAGAAATTATATATTATGAATATATAAGAGAAAACATAATTAAAAAGAAAGTATGTCCAAATTTTGTATCATTATTTGGTTATTATTTATGTAGAAAATCAAATATTAATTTTGATAAAATAAAAATGGTAAATCTTAAAGAATTAAAAAATCTAAATAATCTAAATAATATAAATATACAAACATTCCAACAACAAATGGATGATTTAAATATTCATGATACACAACAGAATCAAATGACAACAGCATTAGTAAAAACATTAAGAGATATAAATCCTGGTCACGTTATTCAAAATTTAGCTACTGAATTAGCTTTAAAAAATACACAATTAAAACAAAAACCTATTGATTTAAATGAATATTGTGGTGAAGTATTAGTAGCATTAACTGAATCACCCACATATAATCTTTTTACATGGGCATCTAAAGTATATCAACAAGAAGGAAATACACGTAGAATGATAAATACAGGATATCACAATGATAAAGTATGGAAATCAATATATTTTCAATTAATGGTTGCATTATATGTATTACATTTAAATAAAATTAATATTAATAATTTTTCACTTGAAAATAACGTATTTATAAAAGACTTATCTGTAGATGGTGCTGCAACAAGTTATTGGAAATATAAAATTAATGGTGTTGATTATTTTATTCCAAATTATGGATATGTTGTATTAATTGATACTAATTATAAAAATCATGAAGAGCCTGAAGATTCAAAACTACATAAATTAGATGGAAAAATATATGATTCATTAAATAAAATACGTGGTGAAGAAAATAAACATACATTAGAAATGTTTAAAAATGCAATAAGTACTAATAATTTTGATGGAAATTTTACAAATCAAGGTGGTGTAAAACCAGATACATCTATATTAACTTTATTATCTAATATGTCTAATCACTCATCAACAGATATTAATGATTATTTCTTAAATTTTATGTCTGTATTTGTGAATAATAGAATTGGTACATATTTGAAAGAACAAGAAACAGTTCATATTAGAAAAGATGATTTAAGAGAATTCAAAAAAGGACAAATTTTAGTACATGAAGAAAGCACAAATACATATAGATTTGTATTATATTTAGATGTCTCTGGTGGCATTGCTAAAGTTTTATCAAAAGATAAGACATCTCAAACTGATCCAAATATTAATAAAGATGATGAACAAATTATAGAAAAATCTTTACAAATTACAACATTATTTAATTATTCATTAACTGAACCTATTGTTCAAAATGCTAATACAAATGAAACAAATCCATCTGAAGAAAATATATTAGAAACATATGTTATTTCTCAAAATTAGATAATATAAATTAAATTTTATTTTTATTATTTTTTATTATTTTTTATTATTTTTTATTATTTTTTATTATTTTTTATTATTTTTTATTATTTTTTATTATTTTTTATTATTTTTTATTATTTTTTATTATTTTTTATTTTTTTTTATTATTTTTTATTATTTTTTATTATTTTTTATTATTTTTTATTATTTTTTATTATTTTTTATTATTTTTTATTATTTTTTATTATTTTTTATTTGTGTATTTTTTTTTAATTCTTGTATTTCTTTAATTTCAATTAAATCTGCTGGAACAGCTTTTCTTAATAATCGTTTTAATGAGCGGGATACATATAATTTCATATGTCCTTTGCAATCAAATCCGGTATAATCAGAATCTGCAACATAATATACAAATTTATTTTTATTTTTATATCCAACTTTGCCTATAAATTGCCATGGTTTCTCATCAGGAATTCCTTCATCAAACCAATAAACTTCGATTCTATTTTTTGGAAAATAGAATTTATTGATATTCATTTTTTCTGGTTTCATATTTTTATTAAACATCATTTTAATTATATTTTTTAATTCATATTGTTCGTATACATATTCATCTTTTTTATCTATATATTTATTATTTTTATTTATAAAACTAAATGGATATTCGAATGCTTTATGAAATTTATCTAAATAATTCATATATATATATTATATAAAAAAAAATCTCTATATAATATATATAATGTCCGGATATATTTCAGATTCATTTCAAACTTATTCTCCATTAAATCCAGTACCAATATATAACAAAAATCTTCCTGCAAATTATGATAATCATATGATCTCTCAACCAGCATACAATCAAAAAAATTTAAAAATACCAAGAACACAAAATGCTAATAGAAATTATCAGAATGATAATATTGCATGGTATTACGAAAAATATGATATGGCTGGTGGATCAGAACACTATGATAGAGCTCGTATGGCAACACAAAGTTTATTCGAAACAAATCATATAACAAAAGTATTTTTTTCTAATGAAAATATTGCACGTATACAACAAAAAATAAGAAATGAAGTTTCAAAAAGATCAAAAGGGCAATATATATTAGATGAAGATCAAGATGAAGCTGATTTAGTAATTGTTATGAGAGCAATATATTTAGATAAATGTAAAAATTTACAAGGTGAAACAGTAAGACAGGTAAAAATTTTAAATGAACAAACTGTTGATTATTTAATGCCAGATGTAATGTCTAATATTAAACAATATTTTTCATATATTCGGGATATTAATCAACCATTACAACCAATGATACGTCCATTAAACGTAAATAACGCTGGACGTAAGTTGCTACCAAGTATCACAACATTATGGAGATAAACATACTAAATTGATAATTTTTATATAATCAATATTTGAAACATAATATAAAAAAATAATTCATAATAATTAATATAATACCATATATTCTGGAAAATAAAATGTTTCTTTTGTTACAAAATTATTTATAATGTTTTCTGTAATTGTAATTTTTTTTGCTTTTCCAATTATTTCTTCAATTGATTTACATGTATCATAAAATCCAAAATGTGGATTAGAATAATAGGGATTCGATTCTTTTTTGTCAAATTTATAAATCTCAGGTAAATCTAAATAAGAAATTATGTTAAATCTATCAGAATCATTATTTAAAATCAAATAATTATCTTTACTAAATATATTATTTGTTTTAAGAATATCACAATCATAATCAGTTGTTCTAAGTTCACTTAAATCGTTTCTATATTTTATATTGATAGACAAAATTATATTATTATTATTATTTTTATCTTTATCTTTATTAGTTTGTTTAGTTAAAAGAATTAAATATTTATAATTGGTACTATACAATATTATTTTATCATCAAATTTAGTTAAATTCCATTTTATTACATTATTATCTAATTTTTTTAATGAAAAATATTTTATTTTAATATATATAAATAAAAATATCAATATAAATATTGATATAGATAATAGTATTTTAGTAGTCATTTATAATATAATATATTATATTATATTATAAATTAAATAAATTAATTAACAACAATAACAACAATAATAATCAAACTATTTAAGTTGAATAGCAGAATACAGTACCGAATTTAGAGGCTAATTCATCTACACTTTCACGGTTGGGTCTATCATCACGTTTAGCAATTAAACTAATTGGATCGTTAGTTTGATATTCACTACCTTCTTCATAGATGATATTAGCAAGGAGAGGATTATAGAAGAAGTTTTCATTATCATTTCTTCCAGTTGATGGATCTGGAATTACAATGGCAGATGAGCCACCAACTACAGATTGGGCGATAGGTGGTCTATAAACTGTTACAACAGATCTAAGATTAAGAGATACATTGCTAATTTGAAGATTATATCCAAAATCAACTGGAGTATCATTTACAGCTGCTTGACCAACATTATATGATTGATATGGTACAGATGTGTATGCGCAGTTGAAGTTAAGATGAGAAAGATTTACAGCTTGAAAACGTCTGTTGACATAGAAGAAGAGTAAATCACGAGTGAACCATACAGAACGATATTTTGGAACAAGAGTTTTATGTTCAATAAAGAAATCAGATTGTGTAAGTGCACGTTTAAGACTCATTGGTTGAGCAGACACACCGCCTTGTGAAAAGACTGTTGGAAGTCTTACGTTTACAATTGGAATATTTAAGAAGGATGTTCTTTGAAGAGCATTATAATTTACAGATCCAAGTAAAGCACGAGTAGAAAGAGTAGTTACTTGAGCAAAACTTGGACGTAAAGAGAATACAGCAAGAAGTTTACGAAGAACAGCACCTTCATCTTGTACATGATGCATATCTGGAGCATCAAAATATGACCAATCATAACTGCTAAGTACGCGGAGTAAACCATTAATACCATCATCAGCATCATAACCTCCGAGAGAATAGAAACGACCTTGACGAAGATTAAGAACATTTTTCCATAATTCAACTTGGATTCTAAAACGTTTATGCATATTAGTAATTGGAGAATCATCACTAAAATAAGCTAAACTATTTGGATCTTGAACGATATCACAGGTTAATTGCCATTCAGATTCTAATTCACCAGCCATTACGTTATCATAAAGTGGAATATTACGATTAATATATGGCATAGCACGAGAAATTATAACACGACCAACATTTGTGAGTAACATACGATTTTCAATAGCTCTGATTTTAGGTAAAAAGAGAGCTACAATTACTGGATGAATATGAATAGAGATATTGGCTTTGCTTCTATCATAAGTACCTAATACAGCTTCAGTAGCACAATCACGATAGAGAGAAAGTTGATTTTTAATATCAGTGTGGATAATTCTGGAGGTTTCAAAAAGTTTAACAATATCATTAAGGGATTGATAATCTTTTGATTGAATATTTAATACTTGACCAGAACGTGGTTCCCATCCAAGGAATTTAGACATTTCACTGTAACGAAGTTGATTAAGAGGATTAACTGTATTATCAACATCACCTTTAAGAGCCATAGAAATGATGGCATCTTTTTCAGCTCCAGATAATTCGTGTTTTTCGGCATATTTTACTGCTTTTTTAACGATGCTAGGAACATCATGAAGACCATAATGTTGATCGATTTTTTCAATAAATTTACGAGCATATTTTCTTACACGGTCCCGAGCATCAGTAAGTTTAGCAACAACTTCTTCAATTTTGTCTTCATTCATTTTTTTGTGTTTGAGAATTGCTCTAACTTGTTCAACAGGAACATCGTGTTTGAGGTAAAAATCAAAGTTGAGTTCTTCACCTTGGTTAGAATTCTTTGAGCGACTATCCATAATATATAATATATTATATAATTTTTTTTTATTTTTATATTTTAAATAAAAAATACGTTTTTATAGTAAAAAATTATTTTTGTTTTTTTGATTTTTTAATGTATTTATTTTTTTTATTTTTTTCATTATCTTTATTAATATTAATTATGTTTGTACATTCACTTAATATTTTTTTCTTTATTTTGGTTGTTAATATATATTTATTACCACTAATTTTATCAATTTTTAATAATGATTCAAAAATATTAATTGGACATTTGTAATTTTCAAAATATTCATTACATTTACTAGATGATTGTGAAAACAATATATTTCTAATAATTTTATTTAAATACAAAAAATCATTAATATTCATATTTTTAAATATTTTATTAGATGGATATATATTTTTAGTATAATTAATATGACGAATTGATGTTTTATTTAGATCATTTGGATATGTAAAATATCCATTAAATTTATTATAATTTATTTTTTTTGGATTTAATTTATTTGTCAAAATATATGAAGGATAAATACATTCATAAAAAGCTTGTATATCTCTTATATCATAAATATTATTTTCATATACATAATTTTCAATAATATCACCATATGCTATACTATTTGAAATTTTATTTGTTAGTGAAATATCATTATTTTTTAGATGATCTACATAATGTTGTTGAATCATTAATGGAATAGCTGTTTTTTCAGTTTCGAATAATCGTATAACATTATCAATATTGTCATATCCAAAAAATAATTTTTGAGCTCCATCAAATATATGATAATCAATATCTTTCATTTTACATGTTTTTATAAAATCATCAAAATTAGAAAGTGAAAAATATTTTTCACCATATATTATCTTTATAGATTGTAATATAGTAATTAATGATCTTATATCATTATGCGAATGTTCAATAATTTTATCTAATACTTTTTCATCAGCTAAATTTATATTTTCTTGTATACATATTTTACATAAGATATTTTCTAAAATCTCTTTATTTGGATTATATATTTGTATTTCATATGCAATTTTTTTAACATAAAATATCAATTTATTATGATCATTATTAGATATTAAGATAATTGGTAAATACCAATTAATATCATTAATTTTAGTAAGATTTTTAATTAATAATTTTTCATTATTAGATGAAATACATTCAATATTATCAATTAAAATTATTTTTTTATTAATATTAACATTATTTAATTTATCAGATATTCCTATTCCAAAAATCGATTTATTAATTAATTCATTAACATTTTTGAAATTATTAATTTTCATATAATTTATTTTATAAATTATATATCCCAATGAATTTAAAATTGATATTATTAATGTTGTTTTACCAACACCATGATTACCAGATATCAACATACAACTTTTATTATATGAATTATTTATTTTTTTTGGAATATTCATATCATCATATAGATCATTATCTAAATCTAAATCATTATCTATAGATACATCAATATTATTTTTATTTTTTATTTTATTTTTACTAATAGTTTTATTTTTGTTAAAATCATCTAACCATTTTTTAATCTGATAAATATAATTTTTATTAATATCGATATCATCCATTTTTTGTGGTGAATATTTAAATTTCCAAAATGTATAATCATCGTTTGATTTATAAATATCCATTATAATTACTTATAAACCTTATATGTTATATATAATTTAAATATGTTTCAATTTTTTAATTCAATATATAATTTAAATATGTTTCAATTTTTATATTTAATATTTAAATTAAAAAATTCTAAGAGAATTTAATAAATAATAAAATAACTTATTAAATTCTGTTTCAATTTTTATATTTTTATATTTTTATATTTTTTGTGTTTCAATTTTTATGCTTTTTAATCATCAATAAATATGTTTTTAAATTTATCAGAAAAAATAGAATGAGTACAATTTTCATCATCAGAAGATTCATTATTATTAGTTAATATATTAGAGTAATCAACAATATCATTATAAGAATTATTTATATCTAATAAACACGATAATAGATAATTTGGTGAATATGAATTATTTATTAAAGAATTTATATTAATTTGATTATTATTTATAACATTATTTATAACATATGATATTTTTTGATAAATTGGTTTTAATTTTCTTTTTGATAAATGTATTTTTTTACAATTATTATTTTCACAATGATTATAACATAAATCATCATAACATATTAAATATTTTTCATCACAACAACCATATTTACAATTATATCCACCTGTACATTTTTTTAATACACACATATCACACATTTTTGTATAAGTCAATAATTCTCTTAATAATATATTATTAGTATTTGATTTTAAATCAATATATGATAAATCATCATTATTTTCTAATAATTCTAATGTTTTTTTTCTATGTGGATCAATATTTTGTTCTTTAATATCATGTGCATATAAACATTTATTTTGATATTTGCATTCATAATTAGAAACATAATTTTGACATAACATTTTTTTTTGATTATATTTTTTTATTTTTAAATTATTTTGATTAAATTTATTCCAATGCATTTTTTTTAATTTTGTAGGAATATATACATCTTTAGTATTCTTTGTTATAATAATATTTTGTTTATCATTATCATTATCGCTATTATTATCATTATTATCATTATTATTATCATTATTATCATTATTATTATTATTATTATTATTATTATCTTTATAATCACAATTTATAGAATCTTCTTCCGTATCTATATCAGTATCTGAATTTATTTCTAATACAGAATATATATTTTTATTCATAATATTGATTATATATAATTTATTTTTTTAAATGATAATTTATATTATATGAGTTTAGAATATGATAAAAAGTGTAATAAATATTTTACATATAATTTATTGAATAAATATGTTGTTAATTTTTATAATAAAAATAATATAAATTTTATAACATTAAAAATTAATGATCTAAAAGAAATTTGGGTTAAATATAAAATTTTATGTGTATATGATATTTATAATAATTTTGTATTGGATAGAAATGATATGATAATTATAGAAAAAAATATTATTGATAATGATATTATAATTAATAAAAAAAAAATAAATAAAATGGAAGATATTGATAAACAAATACATAAACAAATATTTAATTTTAATAATATTGGATATATTAAAACAATATCTAATAATAAATGTTATTATTATCTAATAAAAGAAATAATAAAAATATAATTTTATATACTTAATATATGAATACTATTATTAAAAATAATAAAGAACTAATATTTATATGTAGTTTTGTCGATAAAGATGATAAAACAACAGATAGTAAGAAACAACATTTTCCAATAGCAAAAGAAGGAAATAAATGGTTATATAGTGATGAATTTGTAAAAAAAATAAAAATATTAGAAAATATATTAAAAAAATCAGATAAATTTTTATATTTTGAAAATAAAAAAAAATGTTTTTTATGTGATAATTCATATACAAGCCGTAGTAAATTATCAATAGATAATTCCACGCATAATAATATGTCTTCCACATATTCTTTTGGAACTTATAAATTAAATCATTATATATGGGAAGATATTTTATCGCATTATATTGAAAAACATAATATAAAACCGCCAGAAGAATTTATAGATTTTATATTATTTTCAAAATATAATACAACATTAAAATTAGAATCAAATATAATAACAGATAAAGATAAAAAATTTATTAAAATAAATAGAAATCAATTATTAATTTTAGATGCATTATTAGAACATGGTGGATATAGTAAAAAATATTCTGATTTAAAAAATAAAAATATTTTTAGATATTCTGAACATTCTGGATTATTTGATTTTACTTCTAATAAATTACAAAAAATATTAGTACTAGGTAATACTAATAGAGTAGATAAAGGTGATGATGAAATATTTATGCCAAACAATATAAAAGATATGTATGAGTATGAATATATTTTTCATACTCATCCACCAACTCCAAAACCGGGAGGTAGAGTTAATGAGGGAATTTTATATGAATTACCAAGTATTGGTGATATTTTGCATTTTATAGATCATTATAATGATGGAAAAATATCAGGTTCAATTGTTATTACAAGTGAAGGATTATATAATATAAGAGATAAATATTTAAAGGGTGATAAAATTAAAATAGATGAAGATCAGTTATTTTTTGAATATAATGATGTTAGTAGAAAAATACAAGAATATGGAATAAAAAAATATGGAAATAAATTTACAAATGAAATATTTTATAGTAAAATTGCTCAAGATATAAAATTAATAAATAAAATAAATGATATTGTAAATAAATTTAATATAATTATTGATTTTATTCCTAGAATTTATGATAATAAAGAAAATTGGATTATTGATACCATTTATTTACCAGTTTATAAATAGTATTTTTTATACTATTGATATTATTGGCATTAAAGTAATTGATAAATGAATCTATATTATCGTTAACATATTATTTATTTTTTTTCATTAATCAGTCTTTTAATATTTTTTTTTACTGAAAAATCGGCATTTTAAATGTTAAAAGGTGTAAAATAATCTATTTATATATTCCTTAACAGCCTATCAGTGTTTTAACACTGATGCCAGTTAAGATTCATTTAACTTTTGATATATTTTTCAGGCGGATAAAAGATAATATTATTATAAAAAATATAAAAAAACTTTTTTTATAATAATATTATATAATGTTAGAATTTCTTAAAAATTTAACTCAAACACAAAAAGTTGTAGGTTTAGTAGTACTAATTGTAGTCGCATATTTATTATTTACTCATTATGAAAATCTTGAAGGTAAACCAATCCAATCATCTCAAGCTGTAATTGTAAATAAACCTGATAATAAATTAGGAGCACAAGAATATAAACAACCAGAAGTTGCACCAGGTATTACACTTTATGATAGACATACAGGATCAGTAGTTTCTGGATCGGAATTTATCGGTTTACCAAGTGAGATTGAACCAGCAAATGGCGATGCAACTGTTCCAAATTATGGTGCTGTTGATAGACTTGATGATGGTTACAATGGTGCAGGTGGTCTCAATTATAACGTATGTAGTAAATCATGCTGTGGTCCACAATATCCACCACCATTTGGTTTAGAAGAAGATGAATATGTTGCTAAACATAAAGGTGATTTTGTTCCAAATGATTATATGTGCAACAATGCTTGGAATAATTCAGGCTGTGTATGTATGACTAAAGATCAACGTGAATATATTAGTTCAAGAGGTCACAATGCTATCACCAAACAATATGATCAATGTGATAGTTAATTGTTTATTAAATTATAATTAGTTTATTAAATTATAATTAGTTTATTAAATTATAATTAGTTTATTAAATTATAATTAGTTTATTAAATTATAATTAGTTTATTAAATTATAATTAGTTTATTAAATTAAAAATATGTGTAGCTTTTTATAATAATATAATATATATTATTATTATAACACATGCATTACTATGAAAGAAATATAACTGATATTAAAAATGAATATACTGAATTTTTAAAGTATATTATGTCTCCTCTTATATATGAAGGTATTAAATCGATGTATCAAAAATCAATAGAAAAAGAAAAAGAATGTATTGAATTATTAAAAACTGATCCACGTGCAAAAAATCCAGGAGTATTAAAAATATTTCAACATTTTCTTAAAAATATACCAACATTAAATGCAAATTTAATAGAAATAGAAATGATCCGAATTAGAGATTCAAGTAAACATGCTGATATATTTGAAAAATTAATTCGTGCAGTTATGAAAAGTCATATTATTTTATTAACATATAATGCATCTGGAAAACAATGTAAATTAGTTAATGAAAAATTACATGAAAAAATAGATATTAAAACATTTATACATAAAATATATATTGAATGTGCGCGACAATTTTTTGATAGTCCTGAATTATTTTGGCACGGATTTCAATCACTCGATCTTAAAAAAAATCAAAGAGAATCTATAAAAATTATTGAAAATGCAATCAATATATCAATTAAAGAAATGTTACCAATGAATGATATTATTGCTGAGTATTTAAGAAATGATTATGTTCCAGAAGAAACAGAACAACAAAAAATACAAAGACTTCGAAGTATGTTACATCGTCAGCCAGAAGATAATTTAAATTTCTTTGATGATGGTGAAAAAAAAGTATTACTTTCAGATGATGAAAATAATGAATTAAATGATGATAATGAATATATTAATAAAAATATTAATGATATAGAAAATTTATTACAAGAAACATCAGTAAATAATGATCATCACCAAATACAAAATGCTGGTAATCAAGAAATATTTGATAATAATGATAATAATAATAATAATAATGATAATAATAATGATAATGATAATAACGTTGATAATAATGATAATAATCATAATAATGATAATAATAATGATAATAATGATAATGATAATAACGTTGATAATATTCCTGATGATAATGCTAATATAAGATCACTTTCTTTAAATGATAATGATTACAAACAAAAATTAAATAATTTTGGTCAAAACATAAATAGAAGAAATACTAAACAAAATACTAAACAAAATATTAGACAAAATATTAGACAAAATATTAGACAAAATATTAGACAAAATAATATAGAACAAACAAATAATGATGATGAAAATATAAATATAATAAAAAATAAAATAGATGATCGAAATTATTATACATCTTTATTAATGAACTAAAAACTTTATAAAAATAAAAATTATAAATAAAAATTAAAATTAAAATTATAAATAAAAGATAAAATAAAAATAAAATAAAAATAAAAATATAATATATATGGAAATAGATAATATTATTAAAAATCCTACTTTTATTGCATTTATTTTTGCTATAATTGCATATTCATATATAGTATGGAAAAAAAATAATAATAAAAGAAAAAATAAAAAAAAGAACAAATCAGATAATAATGAAATATTAGTTGCAGGCATTATATTTGCAATAACGTGGTTATTATCATATGGATATCTAAATTATTCTAATGATAATAATAATAATAATAATCAACTTAATAATCCAGAACAAATACAATTAAATCATATGCATCATCACAATATTAATATTCCACAACAAAATGTACCAACATATAAATTAGTAAGAGATATTAGTGAATCTCCCAGATCATTTATATTAATGAAACAAAATGGAGGTATTACTATGCCACTCGCTCAAACACAAATACCTGATGTTTTTATCAATTAAAATAAATATAATTTATTCCAAGTTTACTTTATTTTTTTATTTTCTTATATAATATATACGCATATAATGGGTGTAATGGATATACAAATACGTGGAGGAGATAATTTACCAGTTAGACAATTTAAATTACAAGATATGGTTGAAAATCCTTCGATAATTATGATTGCTAAACGTGGATCAGGTAAAAGTTGGATAGTTAGAGCAATTATGATGCATTTTAATAAAATACCATGTGGTATTGTTATTGCACCAACTGATCGTATGAATTCTTTTTATAATGATTTTTTTCCAGATACTTATATTCATTATCAATATCAAAGTATAATTATATCTAAAATATTAGATAGACAAACACAAATGATTGATAAACAACAAGCAAAAAAAAGTAAAGGTATAAATATTGATGTACGTACATTTATTATTATGGATGATTGTTTAGGTGATAAAAAGTCATGGGTTCGTGATGCACCTATATTAGAATTACTTTTTAATGGTAGACATTATCAAATAATGTATATATTAACTATGCAATTTGCTCTAGGTATTACACCTGAACTAAGAACAAATTTTGATTATATATTTTTATTAAAAGCTGATTTTATTTCTGAACAAAGAAAATTATTTGATCATTATGCAGGTATGTTTCCAAATTTTGATTCATTTAGACAAGTATTTAATGAATTAACTGCTGAATTTGGTGCAATGGTTATTGATAATAGACGAAAAGCATCTAATCCATTAGAAAGATTATTTTGGTATCGTGCCCCAAATTTATCAAACACAAAATGCATGATTGGAGGGAAACAATTTCGTAAATTTCATGAATGTAATTATGATAAAGATTGGAGAAAGAAACAGAATAATTATGATTTTGTACAATGGACAAATGATGTTAAAAAAAATAGAGGTGTTATACGTGTTGAAAAAGAAGAAGTTGATGAAAATGGTAATATTATTGATAAGAAAAAACAAAGTACTCAAAATTTTATGAAGAATCATAAATTTAATAATGATAGTTTTAATGGATATAATAATAATGATAATTATGCATCATATAATAAAAGTTATAATAATGGTGGATTTAGAAAATTTTAATCAAATAAACCAAATGTCATATCATTATCATTATCATTATCATTATCAGAATCTTTAATTTTAGTATTTGTATTTTTAGTATTTATATATTTTGTATAAATTTCTAATTATATCTAATTGTTCATCTATATATTTTTTTATTACATCATTCATTATCCAATATAATAAATAATATGATTATTTTTTCTGAAGAAATATTATATCTGACTAATATAATATTTATTGAAGCAACATTTTATAAAAAAAATAAAATTTGCCTAAATAAATATTATATCTCACCGCTCTAAATTTGTGAGATATAATATTTATTGACCAACTTACTTTGTCTAGCATTAAGATCATCAAAGTTATTAATCCATGGAGTTGGTTGACTAAACATTGTTTCAAATATATCTGTTGGAAATATTTCTTGTTGTAATTCGTCATATGGAATTCGTGGTACATATCTATATATAATTTTTTCTTTGGGTTTTAATTTATTTGACATTCTATTATAAAGATCTATATATATAAATACAAATCCAGTTATTAATAATATAACTATTATAATAATATCTTTATTTATCATTATAATATTAATTTATAAAATAATAAACAATTTATAAAATAATAAACAATTTATAAAATAATAAACAATTTATAAAATTATTTTTTATTGTGTAGGTGCAGTTGGTGTTTCAGAAACATTGTTTTGTTTTTTATCAACTTCAGTCTGTTTTGCCTTTTGTAAAATACTTGATAATTTCTTAATATTCTCATCAAGTTTATTTTTTGTTTCATTGGTTTGATCTAATTCTTGTTTAACCATATCTTTTACAGTAGTTTCTGATAATTGTTTCATAGGATCTTGATTAGTATTTTTATTTTTTTCACGGAGTTTTTGTTTTAGTCTTTCTTTCACAAGGCGTGGATCATGTTTTTTCTTTGCTGTTTTAATAACATTATTTTGTTCTTCAATTGCTTCTTCTTCGGTCATCATTTGTGGTTTAAGATCTGTTTCAGTATTTGGATTTTGTTGTTCTTGTTCTTGTGTTTGTGTTTGTTCTTGTGTTTGTGTTTGTGTTTGTGTTGTTGATGGTTCTTGAGACGCATTTCTATTTGCCTCTTTACTTGCTTTAACATTTGCTGCACTTTCTTTAAGTGCAGTTGCTACACGTTTCTTGTGTTTTTTCTTTTCTTTATCTTGCATATCTTTCTTCTTTCCAACTAGAGCATTAAGTTCTTTAAGTTTATTTTCTTCACGATTACGCATTTCTTGCATAAGTTCATTTTGATCTTTATCAGCCCATTGTTCTTCTGCCACAAGATTTCTATCATCTGGTGATGGATCCCATCCCATCCATTTTCCTGTTTCACCTACAAATACATGAAAATATTTATCTTTTTGATTAATCTCTTCGGCAGCAACTTTTGCTTCTTCAAGTGTTGCAAATACTACACGATTTTTATGTGTACGAATTTTTAGACCACGTGTTTTACAATTCATAACTCCTTCTGGTGAAATAAATGATACAAGAAAAAATTTACCAGATTCTACAACACCATCTTCATCAAGATTATCGATTTTTGTATATTTAGTCATATCTTCTTCATAATTACCAAGATTTGTATTAGTTTCTATTGTATTAGTTTCTGTTGTATCGATATTTACTTGATTTGCATTTTGTTTAGATTCTTCAGTTGACATTATAATTTATTAGTAATAAATAATTCTTAAATATGTTTTATTATATATAATGAATTTATTATATATAAAAAGTTAACTATATATAAAAAGTTAAAATGATGAGTGAAAAGGCCAGTTATTATATTTACATATTTTTTTCCAAATAGCATCATGAATTTTAAGTTTATCACGAGATTTTAATAATTTAAAATATTTTGCATTATTAGTCATTTTTTGATTATTATCTAATTCTGCTTTAATTAAAAATAATTTATTTAATACATATGAATAATTTTGATTATTATCACGATTATCTGGTTTATAAATTTTATATGCATTTTCATTTAATTTAAACATTTTTTTAATATCTTCTTCTTCATCCCTTGATAAAGATGGTGGAGGAGTATTAGTTATATAACTAAAAATTAAAAAATGATGTTCATAAAACATATCTTTTCTATATTTTTTTAATATTTTTAATATAACATCTGGTGTAATATCATCTACATTAATTAAACGTTTTTTCATTTCGTTTCTTACAATATCATATATAGATGGTGGAATTATAGTTGTTTGTTTTGCTTGAAATTGATTTAATTTCTCTATTAAATGATTAATAGGATTATATGGATATTTTGGTTTTTCATTCATTGCATCTTTATGTGATGGTATTTCACTTTCTATTATTACATATTCAGCTTGACTACAATTTTGACAAACAAAATAACCTTCTGATTGCATTAATGTTAATTCACTTGAACAATTTTTACATTGTTTAATTGGTGACATTTTAACTTTATCACATACATATGATGAATCAGTTAAACATAAATATTGATCTTTTAAAGTTCCTTTTTCATGTATTACTTGTTTAATAGAATCATTATTTGAATTACTTGATGGATCTATTGATAAAAAACTCAATATAGAACGTTTTTCTGGAATAATTCGTACACGTCGTTTTTTTGATTGTGTTTTTATTTTAGCTTCTTTATTTGATATTTCATTTAATTTTTTAAATCTATCCATAATATCATCCATTTCTTCAGTATCTTCTATAATTTCTGATTTAATTTGAGATTCATCATTAATATCATCAGAAAGATTTAATTCTATTTCATCAGGAACTTCACTTGAATTTTCTTTTGATTTATTCTCATAATATTGTATTAAAATATCTTTTGTTTTATCAAAATAATCTAATTCATCATTGGAATTTTCTAAATCTTTAATATCCAATTTTAATTGATTAATTTTTTTTGTAATATTAATTATATCGTTGTTATTAAAATTCTCATTATTATTATCCTCATTATTATTATCAATATTATAAGTTGATTTTAATAAATCTATTTTTTTATTTAAAAAAATTATTTTTTTTTGTAATTTTGTTATTAATCTAGAAACATCATCGAATTTTTGGATAGTTGCTGAATGAATTTCATCTAAAGTTTTACATTCTTGAGAAAATTTCATTTTACATGGTTTGTATTTAAATGCCATTAATAATATTTGATATAATACGATCTTTAAATATTATTTTATCATAAAAAAAATTAACATTTTACTTCACACAAAAAACGTGTAACATGTATATTAAATACTAAAGTAAATATGAATACTAAAATATATTATTTATTTAATAAAAATAATATAAAAATAATATTTTTAATAATAATTTTTTCTAAATAATAGTTATATTAAAATGGGAGGAGGTTTAATGCAACTCGTCGCTTATGGCGCTCAAGATGTCTACTTAACAGGCAATCCACAAATTACTTTCTTTAAAGTAGTCTACCGTAGACACACTAACTTTTCTATGGAATGTATCGAACAACCACTCGACTCTGCTCGTTTTGGTGGTCGTTACACCGTCCAAGTTCTCCGCAATGGTGATCTTGCCGGTCGTATGTATCTTAAAGTAACACTTCCATCACTTATCGTACAAAATGTATCTGATTATGTAGGTCGCTGTGTTGATGATCGTCAAGGTGCTATTGCATGGATCAGACGTGTTGGTCATGCTCTTATTAACAACATTGAATGCACAGTTGGTGGTTCTCAAGTCGATAAACACTGGGGTACATGGTATGATCTCTGGTACGAACTTACCCACACTGAAGAACAAACACGTGGTTACAACAAACTCGTTGGTGATGTTCCAGAACTCACAGTTCTTGACAACAATCTTCCAGAATACACTCTTTATGTACCACTCCAATTCTGGTTTAACCGCAATACTGGTCTTGCTCTTCCATTAATTGCTCTTCAATATCACGAAGTCCGCTTCAATATTGAATTTACCCAACGTCAATATCTTCTTAATACTCAAGGTAGTGCACAAACTGTACAAAATATTGTTGCCGGTAACGGTGGTTCCACTACTGATATCGTAGATGCTAGCATTCTTGTAGATTACATCTACCTTGATCAAGAAGAACGTCGTCGTATGGCTCAAGTCGGTCACGAATATCTTATTGAACAAGTACAATTCAGTGGTACTGAATCTGTAACTGGCAATAACCAAAAAATTAAACTCGACTTTAACCATCCTTGCAAAGAACTTATCTGGGCTATCAATTCTAACTTATACAATGATAATAATACATCATTTTTAACCTACAACACTGGCGATGCTGCATCTACTCTTGCTCGTGCAAACGTCAATCTTGCTGTTAGTATGATTGCTGTTAGTTCAACAGCACCAACTACAAATTGGCAAAGAGTCGATTTAAGCGGTGTTGATGCAAATAGTGGTACTACAGAAGAAATTATTCCAGCCAATCAAATAGGTATAATCTCTTTTATGTTAAATAATTCTGTTGATACATCCAATCCAAATGGTGGTGTACAATTTACCGTAGTTTTAGATAACACATCAAATAGTCAGCCATTTAATAATGCAACTGCAACATATCCAATTTGGTATTATGCTGGTACATCTGCTGCACAAACTGGTAATTTATGTGTAGGTACTGTATTTGGTAGCTCCACCGTAGATCTTTGCCAAAAACTCCGTGAAGTCCAAATGACAATTACTAGAAATTCAGATGGTACTTTATGTGTTGGTAATGTACAAGTATTATCATCTGCTCTCAATCTTGCTGATGCTTCTACACCAACCGGCACCTTTGTTGCAGGTGTAGTAGATAATCGTTCACCATTAGGTACACTTCTTGATGTAGATGTTAATCAACCATTTAACTATGGTGCCGATCTTGCTGGTCAAGGTAACCTTGTATCTGTTGCTAAAATCCAACTTAACGGTCATGACAGATTTGATGAACAACCAGGTGAATACTTCAATTACGTACAACCATACCAACACCACACCCACACCCCAGCTGATGGTGTTAACGTATATTCTTTTGGTCTTCATCCAGAACAACATCAACCATCTGGTACTGCTAACTTATCTCGTATTGATACTACTCTCCTCTGGCTCCAAATGACTGATCCATTCAACCCAACTGATGTATCTCCATGGACCAGCTCTTATGCTTACCAATCATACAATGGTCCAGATGTCCAACAAGAACGTTCTATCCAAGCTGTATCTAACGCTGTAGTTGTCGGCTCTAACGTATGGATCTTTGCCTTCTCCTACAACGTATTCCGTATCATGAGTGGTATGGGGGGGTTAGCTTACGCCAACTAGAGTGGTTGGTTTGGATGGTTTATTATTGCCAATAAAAATATATTTATATATAGAATTATATTTTTTTGATTAAAATTATTAATTAAAAAAATTGAATTTTTAATAGTGTGTTATTATTAAGATATTATTTTCTATTATTAATACATACAATGAACAAACAAAAAGAACATACAACCAAACAATCATTCTCAAAATCATCAAATATATATGATGATGCTCTAGAAATAAAATCAGAACGACAAATACGTAGAGTTATTAAGAAAACACCTGTTATAAAATTAGAATCAGATACAACAAGTGATTCTGAAGATGAAATTCAAATTCAAATAAATAACAAACAAAATAATAAACAAAATAAAATTAATAATACAAAATCAATGGATTATGAAAACTTAGATTCAGAAGATACATCAGATTCAAACAAATTAGAAGATAAATTAACAAATGATAAAAAAATAGAAAAAATATCTGATGAATTAAAGATTTTTAAAAATAATTATATTGAACAACATAATAAATTAGTTGAAGAAGAAAAAAAACTAGAAGATAGTTTTAGAAAAATACAAGAAGAAAAAAAGAAAATAAAAGATGAATATATTAAAAATATCGAAAAATGTAAAATGCTAATAAAACATCTATCACAAAATGATGATGATAAAATAATAAAAAAAGTAATAATAAAAGGAAAACCATTAAAAATAGAAGAACTCAATCAAATATTATTTAAACAAGATTCACTTGCATCAGCAAATGAAAAAATAATGTTAGCGTGGAAAACATTAGAAAATTATGATATACCAAATAAAGATAAATTACAAATATTAACATCGCATCCAGGACATTTTATTTCACAAGGTTGTGATTATGGCTCATTAAAAAATCCACATTGGCTTGTTAAAGATGAAAATAACAGAGAATTTTACATAATATATTGTGAAACTAATGGATATTCATATTTTTCAAAAGAAGATTACAAAGAAGTTATAAATCCTGAAGAAAATGTTTATCCAACATGGCATTTAGAGAAGATTGGATATATATCAACAAAATCATATCCAGATAAAATAGGTACTAATGTTTACCTCCATCAACTAATCTGTAAGAAACATAATATAAAAGCCTATTCAACATTATCAGTAGATCATATTAATCGCGATAAACTAGACAATAGAAAAGATAATTTACGATTTGCAACACAATCACAACAAAATCAAAATACAGATAAAAGAAATCGTAAATATAATGCAAAACCATTACCAGAAGGATTAAAACAAGAAGATATGCCAAAATATGTATTATATTATACAGAAAAATATGGAAAAGATAAACAAAAATTTAGATGTTGGTTTAACATAGAGAAACATCCAGCACAAGCAAATAAAAAATGGTCTACATCGAAATCATCAGAACTATCAATACAGCAAAAATTAGAATTAGCTAAACAAAAATTACAAGAATTTAATCAACAACAAATTAATCTTAATTTATTAACTTAATTTATTTTAATTTATTCCTCTCAAGAATTTATTTATTTCTTCATCATCACTTAAATCTAAATCATTATTATCTGTTATATTTTCATTACTAGTATCATGTAATAGATTATTAATATTAGAAATATTCACAAAAGATTTAATTATTTTTTTATGATTACTTAGTAGATATTTATTTATAAAATTATATCCAGCCAATATATGATCACAATTTTTTGCTCCAGTTATAACAATAGGACCTTTCTCAAAAACAAATATAGAGATAGTTTTATCAATACAATGATGTTTAATATTTACACAAGCATGATTACTTGGATCATATTTGCATTCAATAGAATCTGAAATTAAAAGATTATATAATTTCATTCTATCAATTTTATTAGGATATCTAAAATTACTATTAATCATACCAATAGTTATATTATCAACAAAATCTAAAAATAATTTTGTGGAATCATTAATAAATGGTTTATCAACGATTGTCATTGTTTGTTTATCTATAATTGCTCTTACTACTTTTAATTGATCAAAAATTTTTGATATAACATCAATAACATTATCTACAGATTTACAACCTGTCATTTGTATCGAACCATTTGTAAATAATTTAATATTAATCGGTTTATCTTTTTTAGAATCAACCATCACAGCAAGTGAAACTTGATTATAAAATACTCTCTTTGCTTTCTTCTTTTTCTTTTGTCGTTTTTTTGGAAATAGTGATCTATTTGTACACGGGTCATCATTTCTACCATAACTAATACTAATAATATTATTTTGATTTAATTCAATATATTTAGCTATATTATTGACATTAAATTCTATATCAAGATCACAACATATTGTCATAGTAGATATAAATACATCATCCGGTAATTTTTTAATAATCAATGCATCTAATATCTTATTTTTTAAAAGAGTCTTACTTATATTCATATGATATTATTATATATGTGTATATATGTATATATGTATATATTAAGCAATAGATAAATTAAAATTCAATTTTTATAATGCTATTTCCATAAGAAAATCATTTATATTTATTGTTTTATTATTATTTATTGCAAATATATATTCACTAATTACAAGAGAAATATAATCATATGCAATTATTATATCATTATAATTCGATGATGTTAATAATATTCCAGTTTTAAATATATATATATTACATTTTTTTAAAGTTATTAAAATATTATTCATATTTTTTTTATTATCTATTTTATCATCTATTTTATCATCTATTTTTTTTATAAATATATCATCTATTTTTTTTATAAATATATCATCTATTTTCTTTATAAATTTATCATCTATTTTTTTTATAAATTTATTATTTAATATTTTATTCATAATATTAAAATCAATAAATAGATTATAATATATTTGTATTAAATTTATAGATATATTCTCTATTAATTCAGAATTTATACAATTAATTTCAAATAATTTATATAATATAGATACTATATCAACATAATTAATATTTTGTTTATTCCTATTTGAAGCAGAAATATCAAAAATTCCATTATTAATTATTTTAATGATAATATTAGTTTGTGATTGTTTATTTAAAAAATATAATAAAATATGATTATCCACAGTCATATTATTATAAAATTGTATATTATAAAAGTCAATATTATCAATAAAATTTTCTTGTATTTTACATATATTATTAATATTTTCCAAATAAAATTTTTTTTTTATTATAAACATTAGATTACAATGTGTTATACTAAAATTTTTATAATCAATAAAATGTAAAACTTTTTTAAATTTATTTAATAGGTAATCATAATTAGAAGTCATATTGACTATAAATATTTATTTATATTAAATATGAATATATAATAAATATGAATATATAATAAATATATGATATAATAAAATCAATTTTTTTATATTTTGCGATAACACATATAATAATAAAACTAATATAAAATATATATGAAATATTTATCATGGGATGTTGGAGTTAAAAATATGGCGTATTCTTTATTAGAGAAAACAGAAGATAATAGATGTAAATTATTAAGATGTGGTATATTAAATCTTGTTGATAAACGTGATGTATGTCAATTTGAATTGAGAACAAAAAAATGTTGTGGTAAAATTGCAAGACAAAAAATATTAACAGATAATTTAACAGAATTATGTGTATGTAAAGTACACTGTACTAAAATAAAAGTAGAACCAGTTAAATTAGATATATATAAATGTGTAAAATGTGGAGAAAAATCATATATTAATATATGTGGTAAAGAAGAATGGTCATGGTGTGAAAAACATGAGAATTTATCAAAGAAAGTAATGACACAATTTAAACCAAAAAAAATAACAGGACAAAATTGTTCACAACAACCAATTCAGGAATTAATATCAGAATTAGCAAGAAAACTGGATGAAAATAAAGATTTTATTGATGTAACAGGTGTATGGATCGAAAATCAACCATCACTTATAAATCCATCTATAAAAACTATTGCATCAGCATTATATGCATATTTTGTAATTAGAGGAATTATAGATAAACAAAATAATAAAATAGAATTTGTAAAATTTGCATCACCATTAAATAAATTAAAAGTTGCAAAAAAAACAACAGAAACTGCATTAGAGAAAGCAAAGAGTGCACGAGAATATTATTCAATTGAAAAAGGATTATCAATAATTTATGTTAAATCATTATTAGAAGATAATGAAAAAGAATTATTAACAAAAGCAATCGAACAAAATGATAATAAAGGTGATGACATTTGCGATTCTTATTTACAAGGATTTCATCATATATTTGATGGAGAAATACCACAATATTATCAAGAGAAAATACAAAATATCCCAGAAAATCAATTAGAAATTAAAAAAATTAAAAGCAAGAAAAAAGAAAAATTAATTAATCCTTAACAGCTTATCGGTATCAAATAATAATCACATTTTTTATAGAAAATATGATGATTTGTTATGATTATTTTAACGGTTGCGAGCTATCTTTGATAATCCAATCTCTAAATATTAATATTTAAAAAAAAATATTATTTTTTTTCAGGTGTTTTAACACTGATGCAAGTTAAGATTCATAAATAATTGAATATTTCTTTTTATTTTCTATTTTATGGAAATCAATTACTGATATAAAAAATTTAACGACATCTTCATCAGAATGTGGCTTATTATTATTTTTCAAAAAAAATTCACAAATATACATTGCATAACAATTATCCCATATATTACGTATTTTATATTTTTCTAATATATTATTCCATTTAGTATTTTGTTTTTCATTTCTTGTAAAAAAATTAAAATAAGCCATTCGCTCATCAAATTTATTACAATTATAATATTTTTTATTATTTAAATCATGATTTGTTATAAATAATCTCAATTCAGTACTTCGAGATGCATATGGTTGAATATAAATAGTACCTCTATAATATTTATATTTTTTACTATAATATGGTAATCTAAATTTTAAATAAGATGCATATGGTTGCATAATTTCAGCCCATTCTAATTGATCTTCCATATCTTTTGCAACTATTTTATCTATCTCAGAATTATTATCAGCAATATTATTTATTGCAATTTTAATATCAAGATCTCTCATATCACACATAAATAATAAATTCATATTTTTTTTTTTATATGTATAAGAATCTTTATGAGTAAAATATTTATGAAATAATTTTACATTTGACAAAGGTTCATTTGTATATATATCATGAAATTGAGCTTTATCATAAAGATGAAACATAAATTGGGGAAATAATTTTGCCAATAAATGTGTATGATATCCATTTGCAGCACCCACATATAATAAAATGACATTATCTAAATTTATGTAACGAGCTAAAAAAAATATTTCAGCCATAAATAATTTTAATTGTCCAAGATGAAAATTTAATTGTTTATTTTGTTCAAAATATTTCTTACCATCTTCATATGATATACGTTTTTTAAGATGTTTATATTTATAAATAAAATGTGTCATATAAATTAGTATAATAAAAAAATATTTATATAAAAAAATATTTATAATAAATAATTATACACATACAATTATTTATCAATGTTAACTTCTTCCATTTCAGAAATTAAAGGAATCATCGGTGGTAATGTCATTTTAAAGGTTTTAATACAAATATTATTTGGATCTCTATATTGAGAAATATCAAGAGGACCACCAAATTTTCTAAGTAATTCACGTGGTCCAGCAGGTTTTATTAACATATTTTCATTTTGAAAAACATCTTTGTACATTTGTTTAATTAAAACAGATCTAACAGATTTACGATAATCATCTAAATTTTCATTATATGCCAACATACATGAAAATCCACAAAAATTACCAAAAACAAAATATGTATTATTCTTATAATGATCTGGTAAAAATACAGGAGCAGTATCAAAATTATAAGTACACCACCAACATGCAACATCTGTTTTTTCACAAATTTGTAATTTATTATTATTAATAGAAATTAAACCAATATTTACTAGTTTTTTTTTATTTTCTTTAGTAATAGCGATAATATTTTCATTATAAAGTGTTTTATCTTTTAGTTTAGATTTAAGATTTAAAATAATAGCATCTTTTTTGTGTAGCTCATCAATTAATTTTTCAATAGTTGAATCTTTTAAACTATTAATATTTTCATTTTTATTTTTATTTTTATTTTTATTTAAATTTTCTGATTCATTAGATTCTACTGTATCGGTTTCATTATAATTATTTTTATTATTTATTTCCGTTTGAGATTCTGATATAGAATCAAAATCATTTTTTTCAGTATTAGTAATAGGTTCATCATCAAAATTTGGTAGATATAATATTAATTGTTCTTCTGTTGGTTTTTTTTCAACTTGTTCTTTAACTTGTGGTTTTGTTGATAATACAAGGTTTTTTGGTGGACGTCCTGGACGTCTTTTATTTTTATTAAATATAGTAGCCATATAATAAATAATATATTACATCTTTAAAACATTGTACTATTATTTATATAAAAATCAATTTTTATTTTTTCTTATTAGAACCAAAAGAGATTTGATCTATTTTAATATCTGTTTGTTTTTTATTATTATTAATTTTACTTAATTTTTTAGCAAGAGTATTATTTATTGATATTTGTGACATACTACTCTTATTAGAAGCTTGTGTATTTTTAGAAGTTGTTGACATTTCCGACATAGTATCTTTATCTTCTTTCATTTTTTTAATATTTTGTTTAGGTAAATTATTTTTTATAGATGATCTAGAAGTTGCACTTCTTTGACTTTGTGGACTATGTGGAGTATGTTGACTACGTGGAGTATGTTGACTACGTGGAGTATGTGGAGTATGTGGACTGGCAGTGGCTGTTAATTCAAGACTTTTTTTAATTTTATTAAATTTATCTTTTTCTTCGGTTATCATTTGATTAAATTGTTTATATTGTAGTTCTTGGCGTTTTAATTCTTCTAAATCTCTTGTTCGTTGCATAGCACTTTCATGATGTTTGTTCATGTATTCATCCAGATTATTCTGTTGTGGTTGATTCATATTATTTTGCATATTATGTTGCATATTATTTTGCATATTATTTTGCATATTATTTTGCATATTATTTTGTTGTTTTTGTTTTGACATTTGTGATTGTGAATCTTTTGCAGCTTTAGCTCTTAATTTTTCAATATAATCTTCATCATCTTCAACATCTTGAGCTCTATTAGGTATAAATTTATGAGCATTATTTTTACCACCAACAGTAACAACAACACCAATAAGTGTTATAAATAATCTAAACCATGGATTCATTTTTTTTCCAGGAACATTATGATATTCATAAATTTCTCCTAAAATTTCATAATATGTATTTTTATCGGCTTTAACTTCATCACTTAAACCTTTTAGAGAAAAATCAAATGGATTATAATTATTATTAATTAATTCAACACCTTTTACAACCCCTACAAACATATGTGAATATAATCCTAACCAATTTCTTTTTGATCTAATACTACGATGTAAATCTAATTCATATTTCATCATATAATAATCATCATCGATGTTATAATTAGTTACTTTACATCCTAAATCACGTAATTCACCAAGTGCACGCATAATATCTAATCTACGAAGTCTTTTCTCAAGGGCAGATAGTTTTTCATATTCTTCATCAATAAATTTATTGGTTTCTGATTTATAATTTTTTTCTGTATTTTGTGGATTATCAGAATTATTACCAGTTTGATGGTCATATATATTATGATTATTATCATTATTAACATTATCATTATTATCATTATTATTAAAATTTTCATGATTGTTATTTATATCATTATTACCATTATAAGTATTGTCATTATGAGTTACATACGTATCAAATTTTTCATCAATATCATCATCATTATTATTTTTGTTTGGATGCCAACGTTCATTAGCTGCTATCATTTTTTCTGAATTTGCAAGATAATTTACCATCATATCAGTTTTTTCAGTTCTTTCAGTCATACCATTATTAAAATCTGTCATTATATAATTTTAAAAGAAAGTTATATATTTTTATATACGCATATAATGTTAAATAAAAATATTAGATATATATTATAACTATTTTATGAATGGATATTTTAATTATAGTGATTTTAATAATAATGATGAAATTGATAAATTAGATAAGTTAGCAAGAGAAATTAATGATAAAAATAATAAAAATAATAAAAATAATAAATATAATCAACATAATATAATTAGAAATGTTACAGAAGATTTTAAAAATGATCAGAAAGAATGGAAAAAAGGATTAAACCAACTAATTGAACAAAATAAAGGAAATATGATGTTATCTAATTATGATTTTCAACCATTTAATATATATAATAATCAAGATAATAATAATTATGATAATTATGATAATTATGATAATTCAATAAACTCAAAATCAAATAAAACAAATAAAATATATAATATAAATTCTGAAAATTTTGAAAATTCTGAAAATTCTGAAAATTCTGAAAATTCTGAATATTCATTAAATTCTGAAAATTCATCAGATTTTTTAAATAATGATTCTATATTTACATCAACTGAATTATATAATAATAAAAAAAAAATAAATAAATCTAGAAATAATAAAGATAATAATGATGATAGTAGTTTTGTCAATTCTTTTTTTAATAATAGAGACAATTCAATAAGTTCATCATATATAGATACTATTTCATTAGATTCATATATAGATGATATAAATAAAAAGAAAAATAATAATACTAATAAATTAAGTAGTATAATAAAAAATTTAGATTATGATATATGTTCAAAAAATGATGATAATATTTATGATCATGTTAAAAAATGTAATAATTGCAAAAATAAATTATTAAGATTTTTAAATAATGATATATATGATAATAAAAATAATTATAATATAAATAAAATTATTGATAAAAATAATAAAAATAATATAAATAATAAAAATAATAAAAATAATAATAATAATAATAATAATAATATAAAAGAAATAATAATAATAATATTACTTGGTGTATTTATAATAATAATAATGGATCTAATGAAATATTAACATTTTATAATTTAGTTTAATTTTTCTTTATTTAATTCAATATATTTCCATGTTATAAATAATTTATTATCATCAAGAATAAGAGTATCTATATTTTGTTCACGTAAATTTTTAGATATATAATTAATACAATCTCTATGTTTATATGATGAATTTTCTAATATAATAGGAGGTAATTCAAAAACAACATCAGTTAAACCAAATGAATCAGCATCTTTTATTTTATTACAACATAAATTATACATATCTACAAGCCAATTTCTTAATTTTTTTCTTCTTTCATAAATAGTATTTAACAAATCATTAGAATCAAAATTACGAGTTGGATCAACATTTATTTGTTTATCTGATGATATTGTAAAAACATCTAATTTTTTTGTTTTATTATAATTATGATTATTTGATGGCATAAGATTTTCTATATTCATATTAAGGAATGGTTTATTCATATTTTGACTATTATTCATATATATAATATTTTGTGAAAAAATACTTAATAAATAATCAAAAGTTATTATATATAATTTTAAAATATGAAAATAAATAATAAAATAAATAATAAAATAAATAATAAAATAAATAATAAAATAAATGAAGAAATTGAAAATGAAATATCAAATATATGTAAAAATAAAGTAAAAAAAAATATATTAGTATTATCAGGTGGTGGTATAAAAGGTATTACAATATTAGGAGCTATAAAACATTTAGAAGATATTAATATAATTGAAAATATAGATACATTTATTGGATCATCAATTGGTGGAATTATAAGTATTTTGTTAATAATTGGTTATAAATCATCAGATATATATAAATTTAGTGAAATATTTGATATGAATAATATTATGGATATTGATATTAACAGTATATTTACAAAATTTTCAATAAATAATGATAATATTCTTAATTTAATATATGATAAATTATTAATATCAAAAAATATAGATCCTAATATAACATTAATGGAATTTTATAAGAAAACAAAAAAGAAAATTATATGTACAACTGTTTGTTTAACAACAAAAAAAGTAGAATATATAAGTTATGAAAATTATCCAGATTTACCATTAAAATTATTATATAAAATGACATCTGCAATTCCATTATTATTACCACCGGTTGAATATAATAATAAATTATATGTTGATGGAGGATTAATTGATAATTTTCCAATATCTATTATTGAGGATTCTAAAATAGAAAATATAATTGGTATTGATTTAAAAACGGATTATTATAAAAAAATAGAAATAAATAATATTATCAATTATTTTATTACAATATTACAAATTATATCTATTAAATTATTACCAAAATATGATACAGAAAAATATAAAAATATAATTTATACCATTGACATAGAAATAATTAATCCATTTAATTTTAATTTAACAAAAGAAATAAAAAAAGATTTATTTTATAAAGGTTATAATTTTATGAAAAAAAATTTTATAAAAAGTTAATTTTCTTTATAATATTATTATTTTTATAATATTATCATTTTTAATTTTTTCATCATTTATATAAATATATTCAAAATTATTTTGTTTTTCTTTTTCATAATCATCATAATAATGTGCTTTTGATAATACAATATTGATATCATTTAAGTTCTTAAATTTTTGTGGTAAATTTATTTTATAACAATGATTTTTATAATCTACATAATCAATATTATTATTTCTGTAAATTTTATGTCTGAATGCATCAACTTCTCTCACATGAAAATATCCAATATTCATATATAAATAATATATAAACTTTTATACATAATTCTACATAATTCTAAGTAATTCTAAGTAATTTTTAAGTAATTTTTAAGTAAATTTTAAGTAATTCTATTCGTCATCACTTGTTTCTGATTCATATCCAACCATTTTATTATATATTTTAACCATATCAGAATCTATTTTTTGTGTTCTTGATTTTTGTGCAAAATCTTGTCCAATCATTTTTCCAAATTGTCGTGAAATACCAAATTGATCTTCCATAACATCTTTATATCCGGCTGTTTTAGTATCTTTAAGATTAGTACTAAATAATTCACGTTCTCTCATAAGTTGAGACAATCTATCATCGGTTGATTTTGTATCACGATCATAATTATGTTTCTTATATTCATCATTATATGTTTCATCATCTGATGAAATATCTGAAGTTGATAAATTATTATTATCATTTAATTTACCATATAATGTATTTTCTCTAAAATTATCTGTCCCAAATAATTCTCCATAATCTGCATCAACAGATACAAAATTATCTAATCCATTATCATTAAATGCCGTAAATTCCTCACCAACTTTTACAATTTCTCCTTTTTCTTGTTTTTTCTTTAATTTCTTTTCATGTTTTTTCTTATCTTTTTCAAATATTTTATTAAATTCAGATGGATTAAATTGTCTTCCTTCGAATATATTTTTTTGTGATAATTCAATAAAATCCATATCACGACGAACTCGTAAACCATCAATTTCTTTATCTAAATCTCTTTTATCTAATTTTTCCTTAATTTTTTCTGGATCAAACCCACGTAATTTATTTATTTTATTATTTTCTGATTCAAAATCAAGTCTAGCTTTATTTTTAGTTTCATCATTTATATTTGCTTCTTGCATTTTAATAAAATCTTCAAATGAATTTTTTTGTGATTGAAAATCTTTACTTTTAATTGTTTTTTGTTCTAAATCATATAATTTTTTAGCATCTTCATTTGTCAATACTTTACCAGCTGTTTGAACTAATTGAAATTGCATTTCTTTATGTTTACGGTCTTTTTCTGGTAAATCTTTATATTTATCAGGATGATATTTTGCAAGTAATTTACGATATTTCTTTTGTATATCATTAATAGATGTATCTTTATCAACACCTAATATTTTATAATAATCAAATCCATATTTTTCTACTTTTTTATTATCATTTGTTTTTTTATTCTGTTTATTATTATTATTATTATTATTATTATTATTATTATTATCATTATTATTATTATCATTATCATAAGATGTTTTTTTATCTTTCATTTGATTAAATAGTACATTATCGTCAAAATCATTAGAATTCATTACTATAATTTATTATAAACAAATTTTTAAATCTAAATAAACGTAAAAAATATTTTTACTAATAATTTTTTTTATAAATAAATTAAATATAAATAAATTATAAATAAATTATATATAATTTATGAAACCAAATAATAAAGATAAATATATTGCATTATTTTTATTACATGCCCTTGGTGATACTATTGGATATAAAAATTCTATATGGGAATTTAACTATAATGATTATCAATTAAATAATGATTATCGAATAACATTAGAAATAATATCTGAATTTATATCATTAGGAGGAATAACAAATATAGATTTAAAAGATTGGTCAGTATCAGATGATACATTATTTAATTATGAAATAGCAAAATTTATTTTAAAAATAGATGATAAATTAGAAGAAAAAAATATTATTGAATTAAAAAAAGATATTAAAAAAATGTTACATGAACAACAAAAATTAAAAATAGAAAGAGGATTTGGATCAATGACAATTAATGCTATAACTGAATGGACTGATAAAAAAGATCAAAGACATGCAACATATCAAACAAAATCTGGTGGTAATGGATGTACAATGAGAACATTACCTATTGGATTAAGATATTATAAAGATAAAGATTTAGATAAATTAGTTGAAATATCAATAACCACAAGTAAATTAACTCATAATTCACCAATAGGATTTCTAGGCGGACTAGGAAGTGCATATTTTGTGAAATTAGCATTAAATAAAATAAAGATAACAAAATGGGCAGAAATGTTTGTTAAATTATTAGAATCAGATATGGTTAAAAAATATATCAATATAGATAATGATGATGAATATTTTGATTATAGAACAACAATAAGAGTATGGAAAAAATATATTGAATTATATATTGATGATAAAAACGATGATACATATAAAATAAAAATGAATCTTATAGCAAGAATAAAATTATTTATAGATTTAAATGAATTTGTTTATCCAAATTCAAAATATAATACATTTGCTGGTAATACTGGTCCGACATCATTAATAATGGCATATGATGGATTAATTGATTCTGATGGTAATTGGGAAAAATTAGTTTATTATACAATGTTACATTCTGGTGATAGCGACACAGTTGGTGCAATTGCTGGTGGTTTATTTGGTATAATGTATGGATTTAATACTGTTTCAATGCGTTTATTAGAACACTTAGAAATGAAAGATAAATTAGAAAATATTGGAAATGAATTTTATACTAAATATAATAATGAATAAAATAATGAATAAAATAATGAATAAAATAATGAATAAAATAATGAATAAAATAATGAATAAAATAATGAATAAAATAATGAATAAAATAATGAATAAAATAATGAATAAATTTTTAACTAAGAATTTATAATAAATATATTATAAACTGTTTCTGAAAAATATATAATTTTTAACTAAGAATTTATAATAAATATATTATAAATTGTTTCTGAAAAATATATAATTTTTAACTAAGAATTTATAATAAATATATTATAAATTGTTTCTGAAAAATATATAATTTTTAACTAAGAATTTATAATAAATATATTATAAATTGTTTCCAACAAAATTTAATAAATCAGTTTTAGATCTATCACCATTATATTGTAGAATTTTATCATCTTTATGTAATAATACTGTTGGATATCCAGGAACGCCTAATGATTCACATAAATTTTTATTTTTTTCACAATCTACTCTTTCAACTGGTACATTTAATTTATTTATATCGGCTTCTAATCCATCATCAAGATCTTTATTAAAACGTTGTGAATATCCACACCAATTAGTATAATAAACACTTAATTTTGTTTTAGATTTTTTATCATTATCTTGTTGTTGGTTAATATCTTTACTTTTTTGTTTAACATCTTCACCAGATGAAAGTGATTCTGAATGATTTTTATATAGTAAATATAAAATTCCAATAATTACTACAACAATTAAAACGTATTTTGTATTTTTGTCCATTTATAAAATAATAATATAAAAATATAAAAAATATAATTATTAAAAATATATAAATTATATTTTTTTCTTATAAACTATATATATAGAATGACTTCTCCAACAACAAACACAATGTACGATGACATTGCACCTTTTTTTGGTCCAGTAGCAGACAAAGCAAAATTATTCGTTGCTCTCAATTACAGAGGTTCAAATTATGCAACATCTCTTAATGCAGGTAATCCGAAATCACTTAAACGCGAACAATTATGGCAATTAATGTTAGCTAAAAATTATGATATACCTAATGTAGATGATAATACTGTCTCTAATGTATTCGTTGATTTTGTAAAAGCAGTAGGTGCACATCATAAAGGATTAGTAAATAAAACTGGTAGTGCTGAAGCAACTGCATTTAAAAGTGCTGTATGTGGTCCAAGATTTGCATCATTACATATTGATGCACAAAAATTCTTAACTGAACACGTTAATTTAGTTCATATTATGGATAATACTAAAGCTGTAACTCTTGATAATCCTCTTGCTTTATCTCCTGATTATCGTGTTAATCTTAAACAAGTAGATTGGCATTCTACAACAAAAACCACATTATTCTGTTCAACATTACCTGAATTACCAAGTGGCACCAAAGATCAAAATGGTGCTCCATTAAATTTATGCAACGTTTATACTGGTGCTTTAAGTGGTGGTTATTTAAGTGGTGGTGCTCCACTCAATGATCAATCTATGCTTCCATGGACTACAGCTGGTCTCAACCTTACTAGATTCATTAAAGGTGTAACAGAAGCACAAAAACACGGAATGGATGTGTCATCTGTTGATACTCCATTAAACATATACGATGTTGCATCTGATGTTGTATATTCACATGACAAAGATCATAATTTAGTAAGAGTTGGTAAAGATGGAAAACAAACTCCAGTAAATGATTGGACAACTGGTGATGATTGTTATTCAACACAACTTAAAAATTGTGATCAAGTTTATCAATGTTTATTAAGTGGTGACAAACGTGCTCTTCATAAATGTTTAAGAAAATTCGCAAATGAAGGTAATTTATTTAAAGTTGCAAGAGATGAACTTTCACAAGTTCATCCAGACGTAATTCAAAAATTACTTGATACATTTCATGTAAAATATAGCAAATCAAGTGGTAGTATTGAACATTATACTGTATGGTTAGGTAACTTAAAACAACGTCTTGTTTCTGCTCTTGGAGAAGATGATGGTGAAGAAGTTCATGAATCTATTTTAAATAATAGAAATCTTCTTGATTATATTCATGGATTAATTGATATTGCAAGATCAAATTCTAATTTATTTGGCAAAAATGTTGGTGTATTATCTGATATGGTAAATAGAGAACTTAAAAAATCATCAAAAATTAAATATTTCTATAGACCAACAACTGTTGATTCTGCTAGTATGATGCCAACCATGTTAGATTCATTACTCAATCAACTTCGTGTTCTTCCACAAGATCTTGCAGGACAATATAATGCTATGATTAATACAGTAGGTACTGTTCCGGGTATGAGTCTTCCACTTGGATTAATGCGCATGAGAGGTGGTGCCAAAAAATTATTATCCGGTGCAGGTAAATTAGTTTCTGATAATGTTAAAAATATGAAAGATATATATCATAATATCTTAGAAGAATTAAATAAACGTGGTAAAGATCTTGTAGACCAAGATAAAGAACACATTAATCAAGCATTTAATCAATTAGAAGAAAATAATAATAGATTAGAAAAAACAATTAAAGATTTACAAGCTTTCGTAAGATTAAATAATGCTGTTGATATTGGTATTTCTAAAGTCAGTCTTCGTGATATTGATAGATTAGGTAGTGATAAGAGTATTAATAGTCTTAAATCTACTGTATCTAATCTTGAATCTTGCTTAGGTCGTGTAACTCGTGATCAAGTTGGTCTTATGACTTCACTTGTTGATCAAGTTTTACGCCCAATGGCTCTTCTTACTATTGGTGCACCAACTACTCATCTTAGAGTAGCTTCATCTTAGATTTTTTATATTAATTTATATTGTTTGCAGATTTAGATTAAAAAAATTTAATATATTAGAATAATTTAATATATTAGAATAATTTAATATATTAGAATAATTTAATATATTAGAATAATAATATATTAAATATATAAATATTTAATATATTATGACAGGAAGTATATTACAATTAGTAGCAGTTGGGATTGAAGATATATTTTTAATAAATGATCCACAAATAACTTATTTTAAAGTAGTTTATAAAAGACATACAAATTTTGCAAGACAAGAAATAAGACAAAATTTTATTCAAACTCCTAATTTTGAGACACAAATAAGTTCAAATATCGGAAAAAATGGAGATCTAATGGAAAAAACTACTCTTATTATTACATTACCGGAAATTCAAGAATTAGACGATCCAAATGGTTATGCAAAGGTTGCATGGGTTAGATACATAGGTTATAGTATTATTGAATCAATAGATATAGAAATTAATGGACGACAAATTTCTAAACATTATGGAGAATGGATGATGTTGTGGAATCAAATGTTTAATAAAAAGGCAAATGAACCTGCTTTTAAAAAAATGATAGGAGAAGTTCCAGAACTAACTGATTTTACAAAATCAAAAGCATCCTATACATTATTTGTTCCATTACAATTTTGGTTTTGTAAAAATAGTGCAAATGCATTACCATTAATTAGTTTATTATATAGTGATGTCAAAATTAATTTATCATTACGTCCATGGAATGAATGTATAATAACAACACCGACAAATTATTTAATTTGTACTAATGATTTAGCAGCATTTTATCAATATGAATATATAGAACAAAATGTTGATGGTATAATAAGTGCTGGAATATTTTCTGGTTATGATTCAGTCAATGCACGTTTATTATACACATTACTTACACCAAATAATTTTAAAATACCACCACAATCACAACCAAATCAAACTGTTAATGTTTCAAAATATATAATATATGGTAAAACATCAAATGCTACTGTTACTCCAGCACTACAATCAACTATTATAAATCCAGCGACATATAGATATAATAGAATAAAATCATTAGATTTAGGTGACACATATTTATTAATAAATTATATTTTTGTCGATGAAGATGAAAGATTAAAATTTTCTCAATCAAAACATGATTATCTAATTGAACAATTATATTATAATGAAACCCAAAATATTGTTGGACCAGCAGAATCAGTACGTCTTAATATTGATAATCCATGTAAATATATAATTTGGATGTTACAACAACAATATCTATATAATATTAATGATTATTATAACTATACAGAAACATATAGACATAAAATACCTCAAGATATTGGTTATAATTTAATTAAAGTTGGAGATCCATTATACGGATTTGATCAAAGTTTAATAACAGATGATACAATATTATTAAATCAACAAGAACGATTATCTTTTAGAAATTCAAAATATTTTAGATTAAATCAAATTTATGAAAAATGTATATGTCCTCCTCCTGCTGGTGTTAATGCATATTTTTTTACATTAGATGCAAATACCACACAGCAATCAGGATCATGTAATATGAGTAAAATAGAAAAAATAGAAGTAAAAATGAATATTAATAATGTATTATCTGGAAAAAATGTTGGTGTATTTAGATCTTATGCAGAAACCTATAATATTTTAAGAATATCTAATGGATTAGGAGCAATTATGTTTGATAGATAATTTATAAAATAAACTAACTATAAAATAAACTAATAAAAATAAGCTAACAATAAAATAATGGTGCAGCCATACCACTAACCATTCTAATAACATTATATCCAAACCCCCAAAATTCAATATCTATTGTTAATTTTAGAGTCTTCATTAAATTTATAAAATTTTTATCTAAAATATGTTCAATAATAACATCTTCAATTTGTGATAAATTAGCTGCTCCACTTGGTTGATACATTAATGGAAATAATGCAAAACTATATAAATATTCGTCATTGTTCATACTACCTAATAATCGTCCATAATTAATAATTGTATTAAATAATTGTGCTGATCCATTATCTCTTATTTGCCCATTAAAATATACATTAATCCAATCTGTTGTTTTAATAGGATTATTATTTTTATCATAATAACCATTTAAATTCCATTTATAAATATCTTCATTATGATCATTATATCTAACTCTAAATCTCCATAAAATATATTTAGTTGGATCAGCAATTCTTAATTTTGTTCTTAATATATTGTTTTCAATAATATTTGTATAATTATATGTAAATGTACCAGCATATTTAAATTTTTCTATTAAAAATTCCATTTTAGAAGCTGATATTTTTTTTCTTTCATCATCTTCAAGATAAATATATTGTACTAACATATTACATTTTAATTTTGGTGGAATAATTATTTTTGCGTTTTTATCATAAATTAATAATTGATCTAATTTTTTTAATTTAAATTGTATTGATCCAATAGTGTAAAGTAAATTAATCATTGGCATTGATAGTGTTGATTCCTTACAGAAATAAAAATTTAATGGAATATATAAATTTAAATTTCCTTTTGTTGATCCATCATATGTTGTTAATTCTGGTGTATTTCCAATTAATTTATCTAATCCCCTATATTGATCATATGGTATTTCTATTTTTTTTAATAAATTAAATAAATTACAATCATATTCATCAATTAATAATTTATCAAAATTAAATGTTAAATTATCCAACATTGCATATCCTAATTCGGGAACCCAGCAATTATTTACTGGATTTTGTAAAATAATATTTTTTAATAAAGTATCTAATTCTGAACCATAATATATTATATCTGTTTGATCTAAAAATAATTCTGGTTGTAAATATAAATAATTTAAATATGGAATATATTTTATAAAATTTATTGATTTTGTTTGAATTGTAATAGGATCCGGATTAGTTTGAACAGTTAATTTTAATATTATATCCATATTTTTATATTTCTGCTGAATTAAATTATTAAATATATCAATTATCATTTGTTGATAATCTAAATTTATTAAATTATAAATAAAATTAAATTCAGATTGTGATATTATTGTATTAATACAATAAGTTATTAAATCAGATGTATATCTATAATTTTGATATAAATTTATAATGTATGGATTATTCAATATATCTTTTAATAATGTTGTAAAATATTCTGTAATTATTTGATTTGTAATATATTCTATTACCAAAACAGAATAATTTTGATTTAATAAATTATACATGTTATATGAATTTTTAAAAGTTGTTTGATCAAATGGATTAGAACTTGTATTATAATTTAATATATAATTTAATATATTATCTTGTAACTCTAAATATATATCACCAAATATAGGATATGTTGATATATCTAACGATAAATTATTTATAATTATTTGATTAACTGGTGATAATTGTTGTAAAGTATATTTATTTTTTATTTGATTAATTATATCTTGAGTTTTTAATATAATGTTAAAAGGTATAGTAATATTTAATATATTTAATAATTCTGATTTGAATGAATTATTTAAATTTATATAATTAATATTATCTTGAGAAATATTATAAGCAAATTTTAATTTAGTAAATATATATTGTAAATCTAATTGTGTTAATTGTGTTTTATATGTATTAATCATATTTATTATTGAATTACTATCTGATACTGTACTTAATATATTTTGTGTTGTAGTAGGATTATATATTGATGATAAATCTATCTGAATTTTTGTTGGTGGTGATGATAATTGTAAAACATTACCAAATGAAAAATAATCAAATCCAACAGTATCTATTGGATAGTTTGTATTATTAGTTTCATCATAAAAATATATTGTTTTATTTTGTGAAATATTATATGAATAATATGATTTAAGATTATTAAAAGAATTATCAAAATAATGTTCTAAATTTGATAGATTATTTTTTATATTATTGTATGTTTTTACATAATTTATACCAATATTATTAGTATAATAATCGTTTGATATTAACACATTATTAAAAATTGAATTATAATTACGTATCATTTGTTGATAAATATAATTCCAAATAGAACTTATAGCTTGAACATAATTATTTGTTTGTGTTTGTGGTGTATAATTTGTTTCTATATTTGTAAAAGTATATCCGTTATATACATATGAATTATATGAATAAATTGAATTTTCAAGATTCGATACAGTTTTAAATATATTATATCTACTCAATATATTATCTAATTTAGTATAAATATAAGAATAATTACTATTATTTATAAAATTTTTTATTATATTATATCGATATATTTCTATAATTGCACTAATTGGACTTAATTTAATTGTAGAAATACCATTATTATATGTGAATGTAAATAAATTTTCAGGTTGTAATAAACCGGTAAGTAACATTCTGTTTTGATTTCCATAATTTTTTTCAAGATTAGATAAGAATGTATTATTAAATATTTCAAAATTATTATATATATTTGTTATATCATTATTATTATTTTTTTGTAATAATATATTAAAAATAAATTGTTGATATAAATTATTTTTTATTTGTTGATTATTAAAAATATCGGATTGATTACCTAGATAGTTTGTAGTTGGATTATATTGGTCAAAATCACGATAATCAAAATATACAATATTAGTAATAGTATTAATATAAGTATCAGTAGAAAATTCATTATATATCTCAGTAGCAATATCTCTAATTGTATGTAATGGTGTATAATTTAATAAATATAAATTATCTAATATGTCTTGACTTAAATTTGAAATATATTGGTCATATATATTATTTAATGTTGAAGTATATGTTATATAATTAGTACCATTATAAATATAATTTTTATTATTTATTTTATAAATATTAGGATTAACAGACGTATTTAGTACTAAAGTTAAATTTGATAAAATATTATTTGTACTAACTGAACCAAGATTTATTTTTGTAATTGTATTTATATTCTGAAAATATCCAATAAATATTTCTTGATCATATTCATTCTTTATAATATTATTGTATTTTACAATATTGTTACATATTTCATTTGCAAAAAATATTTGATATGATTGATTAACATTTGAGTTATATTTAGTAAATATATTTATTAAATTATCTGTTAATCCATATACATTATTTCCAAGAGTTGTTGTAAAAATATTTGTATCTGAAATATTATTTGTAAAAGTCTTAAAATATCCAATACGATAAGTATTATTTGTATCGTGTGTATTATTTTTTATTAAATTTAATATTACATTATATATTATATCAATATTATTATAAGCATTATAAACCAAATTATTAATTAATAATTTTTGAAATTCATCTGTAAAATTAGTATTATTAATAAATAATGTATTTGAATAAGTATTTAAAAATTTTTGTAAAGTATAATAATTTTCTAGTTGTATATAATCAAAATTATCTTTTGATTTTAATACATAATTATCTATTTGTGATATAAAATAATTTAAATATGAATAACCATTAAATTTAGTCATATCAAAATTATTTAAACTATAAAAGATAATATATAATATTTTGTAAGAATTATAAAATGTTGTATCATTATAAATTGATATATCATAACCACCAACTGTATTTATTAATTGTGTAATTATTTGTATATATAATAATTCTATTATTTCATCGTATTTATATATATATTTATTATTTGGTTTAATAGTTATATTTTCTTTATCTGGTATATAATTTATATCTTTTAAATATGCATATAATATCACATAAAATAAATCATTTTTATTTTTAACATTATTTATAGTTGTTTCGGTTATATTATATTGTTTAAATGAATAATACATATTATTTATTAAATCATTGATATTATCAACTGATATTTTATTCAATAAATTTTGATCTATTAAAATATTATCAAATAAATTTTCATTATTATAAATATCTAAAAAAGATAATTTTTTAATACTATAATTATTAAGAAAATTTATCATTAAATTTATTAAATTATCATAATTATTAAATTGATATACATATTCATATAATTGATCTAATATTATAGGTATAATAGTGGTTTGATAATATTTAATATTTATTACATTAATAGTAGATAAGTCAATATTTATTCCATACTTTAATAAAATATTTGTTATATTTTCTTTAGTTGGTAAAGGATATTGTAATAAATAATTTGATATATTTATATTTAACCAAACTTTATGAATTAAATCTCCTTCTTTTTGTAAATCATATTGACCATTTTCACCAAAATCAGATATGTTTAAAATTTGTTTAGTTCTTTGTGTAATACTAAAATTACTATGTCGGCGATATACACATTTAAATAATGTAATAGATGGATTTGAAGTTAAAAAAATACTATCAACCCCTATTGCAACTAATTGTAATAATCCACCAGTCATATATATTAAAATATAATATAAATAAGAGATATTATATTTAAATGAAAATTAAATCTAATAAAATTTAATTTAATTAAAAGTAAATGCGAGTGCTGCAAATCCTCCGCTAATTCTTATTAAATTATAAGTTCTAGCATATATATGTAATAATAAATCAGAATATTTATAATCGATTGGTGCTATTATCTGTGGTTCTATATTTGGATCAATTGATGAATCAACATAATAAAACATATTATTATTTACATCAAGTGATAACACTTGTCCTAAAAATCTACTCATATTACAAGTTGATGATGGTTGAATTAGTTCAGGATATAGAGAAAATGAATAACCATAAATTCCAGCTTGTTCTGGTATATATGTATCATGTTGATAAGCTTGAACAAGATTATAATATTTTCCTAAACCAACATATTTATCAAGTTTTTGATAACCATTTAATAATATATTACCATCAACTAATGGATCTATATTAACATCTGGTTGTATAGAATAACTATCAAATAAACATTTTAATATCCCATCTTTATTTATCAAAAATATTTTTTTTTGTATTGTCCATAATAATTGTTTTACGGGATGTCGTAGATCCATTTTTATATTAAAATTTTGAATACCATTAATTATGTTATAATTAATTAATTCTGTTGGAATATTGTTTGTCAATGATGGTGCTGTTAATGTTTCTGTTTGAGATTGTATATTTTCAATAATATATTCATGCGATGATTGAGCAAATTTTTTTCTTTCTTGTCCATCTAAAAATATATAATCTACAAGTAAACTTACTTCTAATCTATAATTTTTATCATTCCATAAATCTTCTAATGTATAATTTTCATTAGGTAATAATTGTACATATCCACATTGATTAATATTTCTTAATTTTAATTTTATTGCAAGATCTGTATATTCTGTTGCAACAAGTGGAAAAGCAGAACCCATATTTCTATTAAACCAAAATTGAAGTGGTACAGTTATAAAATATGATGGTTTTGGATTTTCATTATATGTAGTCAATTGTTCTAGATTACCAACTAATTGATCATATACTGGTTGCATATAATATGTTTTTGTTAAATCATAATTGACTTGTAAAAAATCACCATAATGTCTATCTATTAATTCTCCACCAAGAGTAGCATCAATATATTCAATAATATTGTGACCTAAATATTTATTCCAAGCGAATTTTAAATTTTGTTGTGAATCTATTTTAAGTTGTTCTTGATAATAATTATTTTGATCCCAAAAATATTTATAACATTGTTGTGAATATGTAAATGCATTTACTACACTTTGATAGAATTGTTGTGCTGTTTCTGTTGTTGATCCACCATTATACATTAAATATAAATTATATATGTTTGAACTATATAATAAATTTGCTGGTAAATATTCTCCAGATTGTATTTTTGTATTTAATAAATTATTATAATTTGTTAAACTTGTTTGTGCATTTATAAAAGCAGTACTTACAATATTTAATAAATCTTGTAAAGTATAATCTTGTACTTGTGCTTCTTTATAAACTCCTCTATATGCATTTATATTATATTGCATAAATGTTTGAACAATATTAAATTCATCTAATGGATTATAAGCATTTTGATCCAGTTGAGCACTTAAACCAAATTGCGAATATGAAAAATATGTTTCTGGAAAATTTATTTTCAAATAAACTTTGCCTATTAAATCACCATATCTATTAATAATCATTTCGTATTGATCATTAAAATTTACTGTTGTATTTAATCCAACTTCTATTGATTGAATTGAAAAATTTGTATGTCTTCTATAAACAATTTTAAAAAAAGTTATTTGTGGAGCTCCGGTCAAATATAAATCATCAACTCCATAAGATATTATACTTAATAATCCTCCTGTCATATATACCTATATTAATAAATATTTATAATAAAATAAATGTTTTTATCTAATTTATTTAATTTATCTAATTTATCTAATTTATTTAATTTATTTAATTATAATAAAAAAATAATTAACTTATTATGTTATTGATGATGTTATTCATGATGTTATTCATGATGTTATGATTTATTCATCAACAGACAATACCGAAAAAGCATTGGTTGTTGTATCAAGTGACGTATTTGTCTGTGATGGTGTAACATCTTGTGTATTAGTTACACTTAATACAACATCGACACGTCGGCGTGGACGATTTTGTGTCTTTGCAGATGGTTGACGTTGTTGTGTCTTTGCAGATGATTGACGTTGTTGTGCTTGTTGTGCTCGTTGTTCTTGTTTGTATTGCACACGCATTCGTCCTGCTATTTTTGCTGCATCAACAAAAAAGTTAAGATTCAAACCATCAACTTGTTCATCACGACGAGTCGTGAGAGTTGGGATATACTTCACAAAGATGCGTTGTGCCTCAAGAATCTCACGACAATGTTCTGAATATTCAATAGATGCCATTGAATGAGTACCAACACGATATGTACAATTTTCAGGTACACAACGATCATGAAACTTGCCATCACGACTCTTTAGTTTTTCATCCGGATCATATGTACCAAATGCACGTGTCATCTCACGATTTGTCAGCCAACGAAGCATGAAAATCATATCAAGAGGTGAAGAATCTTTACATAGAACATCCCAACGCTTATCATAAGTGTTTCCATCACGATAGAATTTAAGACGTGTCTGATCAAAAAACTCATATGTTTGCCAGAGATGTTGAAGAGCTTGAAGGAGTTCACTAGACAAAAGTCCAGTGAGAACTGTATGATTGTACATCACTTGAGGAGGTACAGTTTCATTGGTACAAGAAAGATTCATAATGTATGCACACAGTGCAGAAACAAGTTCAGTACGTTTTACATCACCAATAGCGAGATCACCAATCATATAATCACCAATCTCATGATCGTGATGTAGTGTATTGTAATGTTGTGTAGCATCCTTAACAAAAGGATAAGTTGTACAAAGGGTATCCAGAAGAGTCTGAACAGAAGAAAAAGAAACAGTAGAAATGTCCATTATTGATTTATTAATGATATTATAGTATAATGGTTAGTTAATCAATGATTTTTAAACTTCAATTTTTTTTATATGATAGATATAAAAAAATCAAGATTCATAAAATGTAATATCTTTTATCCGCCTGAAAAACATATCAAAAGTAACGCAAAATATTTTTAAATATTTTGCCTTAGGCAAAGTTTAAAATTAAATTTTAAACTTTGCGTTACATGAATCTTAACTGGCATCAGTGTTAAAACACTGATAGGCTGTTAAGGGATATTAATTTTTAGAGATTGGAATTATCAAAGATAACTCGTAACCATTAAAATAATCATCTCAAATTATCACATTTTTTATAAAAACTGTAGTGATCATGATGATTATTTGATACCGATAGGCTGTTTTCAATTTTATATATGGTAAATTAATATATAGTAAATTAATATATAGTAAATTAATATATAGTAAATTAATATATAGTAAATTAATATATATATATAATTATAATATATTAATTTAGAATGGTATTAATAAATGATGTATCTAATATAAAACATAATAATAAAGATTATATAATATTAAAAATACCTTATAAACAAAAAATAATTCCAATAGTACTTGATAAAAATATATATGATAAAATAAAAAATAGTAATAGAAATTGGATATTTGGTAATAATGGTATATTATATACAATGATAGATGGAAAGCCTTTATACTTACATGAAATTGTATATTTATTGAATAATAAAAAATTACAATTATTACCTATAATACATCTTAATAAAATTCCGTTAGATAATAGAATAGAAAATTTAATTGAAGATAAACAAAATAAAGATATAAAAAAAAATTTAAATAAAAAAACTAGAACTATAAAATTAAAAGATATAGATGTAGATAAAATACCATCATTTATATGGTATATGAAAGACGATGGAGATCATGGAGAAAGATTTCAAATAAAATTAGGATCAATAAATTGGAAATGTACTAGTTGTGATAAATTATCATTAAAATATAAATTAGAAGAAACAAAAAAATTTTTAAGACAATATAAAGAAAAAAATAGTAGAGAATTTTTAGAAAATTCAATGAATTCTGATTTAAATGAAAATGGAATAAAATTAAAGAAAGAATTTTATGAAATATTAAAAAAAAATAATATGAATTATGATTATAATATTCAAAATAATACAGATATATTATTAAGAGAAGACATTTCTGGATTAAGTAGAATAGAAAAAAAATTATTAGAAGAATTTAATATTAATAATACTGTTAGTACATATCAAAGATATTTATTATATAATAAATAAATTTTAATATTTAGCTATAGGCACGGATTGATGTACCACATTATTAATATATGGATTTGTATTTAAATTTTGTTCAGTAAATTCATTCATTCTAGTATTACGTACAGTTCTACCTGTTGGTGTTCGTGTTAATATAAACGGTAATTTATCATGAATAGCTATAGTAGAACCAAGTAAATCACGTTTAATTTGAATTGGTTCAATAAGTGTGACTGTAGAAAAATCAAGTGTTGGACCTTTATTATATTTTGAATTTGTTGGTGCTCTTCCTTTAGCAATTACTTCTTTTTCTATATTTATATATGAATTATTTGCATCTTCACGTGTTCTAGTTTTTTGTTGGGTACCACCTACACCACCTCTTGATCTATCAAGGTTTGAATACATTTCTCTATTTGTGACATCTGGTGTCATTAATACATAATTAATTGAATATCCTGGATTTTTATCACCAGATACATGTCCTGATCTATCAGTTTTTTCAGTCATTTGTCGCATAGTTGGTTTTGCAACTTCGTTAAAATCAATAGCTAATACTTGTTGTTTATCACCAGTAATAACACCATTTCGATCAGTTTTCTCTGTAGTTTGTCTCATAGTTGGTTTGGCAACTTCATTAAAATCGATAGCTTGAACTTTTATTCTATCACCTGTAATAACACCTAATCTATCAGTATTTTCAGTAAATTGTTTTATTGTTGGATTAGCAATATCTGTAAAATCTATAGCCTGACCTTTGATCCCATCACCTGTGAATGCTCCATAACGTTCAGCATTTTCAGTCATTTGTTTCATTGTTGGTTTTGCAACTTCTGTAAAATCTATAGCCTGACCTTTGATCCCATCACCTGTGAATGCTCCATAACGTTCAGCATTTTCGGTCATTTGTTTCATTGTTGGTTTAGCAACTTCTGTAAAATCTATAGCTTTACCTTTTGTACCATCACCTATGAATACACCATATCTTTCAACATTCTCGGTCATTTGTTTCATTGTTGGTTTAGCAACTTCTGTAAAATCTATAGCTTTACCTTTTGTACCATCACCTATGAATGCACCATATCTCTCAACATTCTCGGTCATTTGTTTCATTGTTGGTTTAGCAACTTCTGTAAAATCTATAGCTTTGCCTTTTGTACCATCACCTATGAATGCACCATATCTCTCAACATTCTCGGTCATTTGTTTCATTGTTGGTTTAGCAACTTCTGTAAAATCTATAGCTTTACCTTTTGTAACATCACTAATAAATGTACCATATCTCTCAACATTCTCAGTATTTTGTTTCATTGTTGGTTTAGCAACTTCTGTAAAATCAATAGTTTTTGTTTTTTGTCCATCACCTTTAATATTACCATATCGTTCAGTATTTTCACTTAAATTACGTTTTGTTAAATCAAAAATGTTTGTAATCATATCAAATGCATGACCTTTAGAAACTTGAGAATTTCCAAGAGGACCGGTATAATCTTGTTGTTTACTTCTTTGTGTTATTGTTGGATTATATGCATTAGTATTGTCACGTGCTTGTAAACCTTCAACTAACATAATATTACGTGGTTCAGCTTGTTTAAAATTTTGTTTAAAATCAATTTTAAATTTTTCTCTTAATGAATCTGGCGATGCTTGTTGAACTGCACTATTAGCAGGACCATGATATAATGGATAATCAGCAACACCTCTATTAACAGTAGACAAATTTCCAGGATTTACTTCACCATATAATGCTGGAGCACGAATGTAACCAAGACTAGGAACTAATCTAAAATCTCCCCAATAGGCAGTTCTTTCGGGACGATATTTTTTAACATTACCAATTACAGGACCACGATTTTGACCCATCATGCCTTTAACTTGTGAGAAAGTATAAGATTTTTGAACTCTATCGGCAGTTCGCATTTCATCAATAGTTTTAGGTAAAGCTCTAAAATTATCTCCATTTTTATTAACTTCATTATAACCAAGATTTAGACCAGATGTAATACGTTGTTGTCTAAATGGTAATTCATTTTTTCTTTCTCTTCCAGGTATATAATAATCTTCAACAAATGGAGTAATAGAAGGAGTACCATAAATATTTGTAATACCGGCTAAAGGAGAAAATAAAGGTTTTTGTTCAGTTTTAGCAATTTTAATATCATTACCAGTAAAAGTTTGCATAGCTCTTTGAAATGTTTCATTTCTAGATTTATTGGCAAGAACATCAGGACCATAACTTTTAGATTTAAAGTTAGGAATCATATTATTATGTAAAAAATTTTCTTTTGAAACTACTCCATATGTATTATCTTGAGTTTGACCATAATTTGAATAACCATCTTTGATAGCTAAATCTCTTTCTACTTGTAATCTTGAAACAGATGAATCGGAACGATTAACCGCATTTGCAGAAGATGGTGGTCCTTTCATATCATATTTAAATGGTTCATATTGATTTAAAAATGAATCTTTTACACCTGTAGCATCAACAAATTGCCTTTCATGATATCTATTATCTAATAATTTTTGTGATTCATTAATAATTAAACGTGGATCTTTTTCAAGAGTACTAATTGATTCAGGCATTTGATATTTTGAATCATCACTAAACTCAGAATCATCTGGTATTTGATCAAAATTTTCAATTATAGATTTTTTATTACTTCCTGGATGACGCATACCACGTGGTATGATACCAGTTTTTACGGGATCGCGTGCTTTTTCATGACGTATTTTTGCTTTATTTTTTAATTTTTTTATACCATTATCAAGACGATAAGAATCATAAACCATTTCATTATCAGAACCTTTTCTTTTAACATTTTTATTATTTACATCATTTTTATTTGATTTTCCGGATAATATATCTTTAAAAATATTAACACCATCATTTACACTATCAAATAAATTCATAATATATAATCTTATATTATAAAAATATTTTATATTATTTATTCAAATAAATTTAATATTTCTTAACAACCTAAAAGCATGTTAAGAGATATTAAATTATTTATAAATAACGTTTTGGAATTGGTACACAATTTGGTTTTGGTTCTACATATGGATCTTCTTTAGGAAAACCAGTTTGGCTCAATACACGTGGGCATGCTGGTATATAATTATCTTTTGCTTCTAATGTAGTATTAATTGCAAAATCATAAAATATAGGATCTTGTGGATTTTTATGAAGATTATAAAATCTATTTATTTGTAAATCTCTAAAATTTTGGGGCATAGCTGTAAGATGAGAATATTCTGGAGCAAGTGATTTACTTAAACATTCTTTTAAACTATATAATTTTTCTTTTTCTAAATTTATAATATTTACACGTCCATCACGTGCTCTTGATTGAGGTAAATTTCTATTTGATAAAACTGAATCTACATCAACAAGACGTTGCGCCATTGCTGGTCCATAATGACGTACAGTTGATACACCAGCACCATTCGGTCCAGGATTAATACCAATTGGTGCAAAACAACTATCTGGACTATAAATTGAATATACTTGTAATCTATAATCACCTGGAGCAACACTTTCATCTAAATGATCTGGATAATAACTTTTATCATATGGTAATTTGCTGGAATGTCCAATATTCATATATATTAATAAATATAGATAAATATTTTTTATATTAAAAATAAAAAAATATATTAAAAGTATGTAGCATATTTTTTAACATAATCTATAACATTTTTATTATATTTATCACGATTATATGAATATTCATTTGCAATTTCAGGAACAAGCGGATCATTTGGATTTGGATTTGCTAATAGACTAGAAATAGATAATATTACAGTATTGAGTCTTAATGCAGAACTCCATTGATCTTTAAGAATATCAATACAAATAGTTCCATCAGATGTAATATTTGGATGATATATTTTTGTTAGAAATTTCATTTTTGGTGGTTTATATGGATAATCGATTGGCATAGTAATTATTAATTTAAAAAATCCATTTTCAAAAGGTGTATCTTTTGGACCTTTTAATACAACTTCGTGTTCTGAATAAATATCAGCATCATTAATATTAACATTTTGGATAGTATCAGGAATATCATGATTTACAAGAGCTTTTATATCATTAATAACACGGTTATTACGAATAGATTTAGCCATAATTTAATATATTAGTATATTAATATATTAAATCAATAAACTTCTAGAATATTTATTTATCAATTTTTTTATTAAAGTTAACTATATTAAAAATAATGAGAATTATTTTTTAGAACAATCAAGATCTAAAGTTTTTCTCATTCCATTACTTGTAACTTTTTTAATATTGTTATGTACAATTGAACAAACATCAGCATTATGTACAACAGGTACAGAAGGATCAAATGTACTAATACATGAAGCTGATTTTCTGCATTTTGGATTATATTTTAAAGATGCGCAACTTGAAAGTGGTCTGCTTATATTTTTAAGTTCACTTTCTACATCTACAATTTCTGCATCAAATGGTCTCCAAAATTTATCGAATTTACATTTATCACAATTTTCGTATGCACCAACATATGTTCTATATTGATATGGAGTAGTAGAATCGTGTAATCTTTGAGCATATGCACAATCATCATATGGTAATCTATTAGAACTGCCTTGATTCATTATATATTAATATATAACATATTTTTTTTATTTTTTATATTATAATTTAATTTAATAAATATCTCTTTTTTTAGGTCTAGCAATTACTCTATTTTCTAATCTTGTCGGTGTAGGTCTATCAAACACAACATGATCTGGATTTTGAATATCATCATCTATATATTGAAATTGATTTTCAAAAGGATTTTCATATCCAAGCGATTTAGATTTACTAGTTGGATAACCATATTTTATATAATTTTCATAATCTATATTTTTTAGCGGACCACCAGTTAATTCTGCAACACCAGTATATAAATTTTCGGCTTAGATTTGCGTGATTTCATTGACATTGCTGGTATACTATTTCTTGTATCTAGATCAAATTGATGTTGTTTTTCAAAATTCGGAATATTTGCTTTTCTATATGTAAATCCAGAACCTAATAAATTTTGTTGAGAATCATCTCGTTGATAATGTAATTTTTGATTATATACAATTGATGGAGTAACATGATATTGATGTTGTGATGGAAGACGTGGTGAAATATAATTAACATTTTTTTCAAATTTATCTGGATTAACTAATTCATGTGTATTAAAAAGTGAATTAGATTCATATACATTTGTATTACCATTATCAACTTTAGATAAATCATCTCTTATATTATCTAGATTAAATTCATTTTCAAAATCTTTACTTGTTGTTGATGAAAAATCTCTAGAATACATATCATATGATCTTTGTAAATTTGATGTATTATAACGAAATTTGTTTGCATCTTTTTCTTTTTTAATTTTTTGATTAATTCTATTAAGTCTAGGATCAACTATTTGTGTACTTGGAAAATTAGTTTGTTTAAAACTAATAAGGTCAGTATCTTTTTCATAATTTTCTGTAGGAAGATTAATATAATCTTGATTATATTGTTGATTTTTATTATATTCTTTTATTAAATGTAAATCATCTTTTGTTATCATATATTGTCTTTCTAATGATATTGCTGTATTTGTGATATTATTTAATTCATAAAATTTTTTACGTTTAATATATTCTGTAAGACGAGGTTCAAGAGTTGAATTAGTATTATTCATATAAAATAGATATTTATATTTTTTATAATTAATATTTGCATTTAATTGTTTTATTAAATATATTTAAAATATTAATATTATAATAAAATATGGAAGATAATACGTTTACACCGGAAGAATTGGCATGGAGACTAGTATTAGATGAAAATATTGATTCTGCACAACTTATTGCTTTTTCAGATGAAAATACAAAAGAAATTTTATTTGAAATATTAATAACAATATATGTAGAAATGATTTTTAATCATTCTAAATTAAAATATTTAGAAAATCAAAATAATTCAGATGATACAAATTTTGATAATAATTTTGATAATTTTAAAATAGATTTAAATAAAATAAATATTAATGATTTAACAAATATATTTACAGAAAAATTCAATAAATTAAAATTTATTCTTAATGTTACTGAAATATCAAGAGAACAATATAATGAAACAAAGAAAAAAAGATATTGTACAATTTTATTAAAAGATTCACAAACAGATTATTTATATTTTGAATTAAATAAAAATAATATTGATCCAGAAAAAAGATATCATTTTGTTTTAAATAATCTTTATAATGAACAAAAAGAATTAAGAAATATAATTTGTAGTTTTAATATAAATAATAAATATTACAAGATAAATTTTACTTGTTAATTGTTAATTGTTAATCAATCATATTTATATAACTTAATAAAATATCAAATTTTTTCATTACTTTATTATTTTCAAATCTATCATTAAAAGTATCATATGCATTTAATCCAATAGTTGTTCTTAAATCTTGATTTTCTATTAATTCAGATAATTTTTCATAACATTGTTGATGATTATTTTTTTCTATTAAGAAACCATCTTTATTGTCAGTTATTATTTCATTAATACCTCCAACATTAGTAGAAATTACTGGTTTTTTACAAAAAAAACTTTCTAATATATTTAATGGAAATACTTCGTTATTAGAATATGATATAATAATATCTGATAAATTAATATATGGTATTGGATTATTTATATAATTAAATATAAACATGTCTTTTATGTATTCGCTTCTTATAGTTATTTTTTCGAGAATATTGCCTAATAATAATAATTTAACATTCTTATATTTATCATTTATTTTATAAAAAATATCATCGATAAATTTTTGTTGGTTTTTTCTTTCACATATTGTACCAATAATAGATATAAATATATCATTTTCATTTTTTACAATATTTTTTTCTAATGATTGTTGTTTTTTTATTTCTAATATTTCCTTATTAAGACTATTATGTATAATTATATAATTTTCATTTAATTTAGGAAAATTTGTTTTGTAATTTTTATAGGAACTTTCACATGTAAATATTAATTTAACATTTGATTCAAATAAATATGATTTATTAGTAATAAAATCAAAATAACCATTTTTTTCATACCACTCATGAATATACCAAAATGTTGGTATAGTTGTTTTTATTAATTTTTCTACAATATTATGACATACTAGTGTATTGCATATTACAATTGGATTACAATTATATTTTATAGATGTTTTATTAATAAAATTAACAATATTTATTTTATCAAGTTCATCTAAATATAATAATATTGTTTTTATATTTTGCTGTTTATAATATGATTCTACATTTAATATAGCATTAACTGCGCTTGTACGTAGACGTTCGTGTGATATTAAAAAAACAATAGAATAATTTTTAACAAAAAAATATTTATTTAATCTTTCTTGTATAAATGGAAAATGAGGATAATATGGTTTTCCCCATAATTTTATTAATTCTTCTTTTCCAAATGTATTTTCATATTTAGAATCTTCAAAAATATATTTATTTTTTAACATAATTGGCAAACATATATCATGATACCAATCAATAAATTTTTCCATTAATTTTGGTTTACACATCCAATAATTACAATTTGCTTGTGTTACATTAAAAAAATTTAATTTTTCAAGTATATCATACCATATATTATCGAAATATTTTAAATTATGAGTTGACCAATTCGGAATTGACATAAGTGTATCAAAAAAATTATAATATGATCTCGGATAATATTTATTATTATTAATTATAAAATTCATATTATCTAAATTAATTTTAGAATATGCACTAAAAGATATTACACCAACCATATCGTAATTTATCCATTCATTTTTAATTTCATTTAATTGTTTCCAAAATGCATTTTCAAAAGAATAGTCTTGATATTTCATTAATATAGGTTTTGCCCAATTATATTTTCCATATATAATCATCGCATCGTGTAATTTTTTTTCATTATGACAAAGAATATATATAATAATATTTATTTTTATATAATTTTTAATAAAATTAGGATAAATATTTCTATTACCCTTTATAAATAATATTTCATATGGATGTATTGTTTTTCCATAAAATTTATTATAATAATTTAAATCATTTAAATATTTAATTTCTCTATTTTGATTTTTAAAAGTAAAATCTATATCTCTATAATAATTATGTAAACATCCAATATTCCAATTATTATTTATAATTTCTTGCGACATTCTTATTTCTTTATCAATAATTGTTTCTACTAATGTTACACAATATTTTATTAGAGAAAATATTTCTTTTGTTATTAAATATTCTAGAGTTTCTAAATCCATACAAAATACCATTGATTGTACATGACATTGTGTTCTATCATTCTCACAATTTATAGTACTACCAAATAATCGAATATTATTATAATATAATCCATTTAATAGAATATCTGTCCATAATCTAGTATCATATTTTTCCATACATGGACCATAAACAGAACTGTTAATAAAAATAAATGAATCATAATTTTTGTATAAATTATTTATTAATAAACCATTAGACCATCCACCAAAATCAAACCCAATATTATCACGTATAATATATTTAACATATTCCGGTAAATTTAGTATTGATATATCAAAATTAATATTATTAATAATAATTAAAAAATCATAATTATTATGTTTAAAAATACAATTATTTATAAAATTAATAACTCTATCATTGTATTCATGAAATACGTATAAAATTAATGTTTTATTAAAATTGTGTTGTGGATAATTAAATTTATGGTATTCATCTAATATTATATCTTTATGATTTAATGTAGAAGTATTCATCATATTATTATTAATTTCTTTATTTTTTTTATCTTTTTCTAAACCGTTTAAAAAATAATTCATAATATTAATAAATTTATCTTTATTTTCTAACAAAAATTGTCTATTTATTAAAAAATTTCTATTTATTAAAAAATTTCTATTTATTAAAATATTTGTCATATATTTTAATAAAAACATGATTTCTTTATATTATTTAGAAAGTACCTAAAAATAATATACAATTATTTATTTGTGATCTGATATAAAATCTAAAAGATCTTTCAATAATAAATTTTTTTGATGTTACAAAATTTGTATTTTTATTATCAGATGGAATAGAATTTTCATTTAAATTAAACTCTATATTTTGAATACAATCAGAAATTTCACAATCAGAATTAAAAAGATAAGGTGTTTTTAAATCCATAAAAACTGTTTTTAAATCTGTTTCTTTTAAAATATTATTATATCTTATTTTTGTTTGTAATTTAAATTTTGGAATCTTAACCTCTTGTAATGTTGTTAATTTTAAATTAGATATTATCATTTTTAATGATTTTTCATTTAATTCGGTATCACCATAAATTAAACCTAAACATAATTTATCTTTTGACATTATTTCAAGAACTTGTAAATTTGGTTGATCATAATATCCAAATGATTGATTATATGCATGCATAAAATTTATTCCATCATTTGATGATGTTTTAGTAAAATGTGATAACCAAACTGGATTAATAGATGCATAATTTAATAATATTATTGATGATTTTTCTAATAATTCTTTTGAAACAGATCTTTTTGTATTATTTGTTATAGCATAAATAATTTTATTTATTTCTTCAGCTTCTCCAAAACAATTTTGTTTATTTATTTTTCTAACTTTTGTAAAATTATTAATATTTTTACAAAATTGTGGATTATAATCAATATCATCTGAAAATATAATACAATTACCTTTACGTATACTTTGATGAGTTTCCATAATAGTTTGTATATCATTTAATCCATTTGTTAAAATATCGGATCTTGGATAATTAAAATAATTTTTTAATTCTACTTCTGTATTTCCATCACTTGCCACAAATAATGCCCCAAACATGGAATATATTAGATATGGACTAAAAATAAAAGGTCCTTTCATTGTTTCGAGTAAATTATCAAATAAAAATAATCCATAATTTGATATACCATTAATACAAACTTTATTATCTTGAATATTATCAGTTAATTTAGTATCTTGATTAATATCGGCAAAACTAAAATTTGTTTCATATGGTAATAATTTATCATCATTCTTTTTATTCATTTGTCGATTATTTTTTAAATCTTTCATAGAAGGTGGGAACATATTGGAAGAATCATTATATCTTTGTCTATTCATATTAAATTCTGGTCTCATTGGCATTCTTCTATCATAATTTGATTCTATTTGTGAAATATTACGATCATATTCTTCATTTTCTTCATCATTATTTGAACATTTCATAAATTCATCTCTTTCTAAATCAATACGATTAGTTGGTCTCATATTTTTCATATTATTATTTCTTATATGTATATCAATATTATCTCTATCATTAAGACGAGCATTCATATCACGATGTGTTTTTTCTCTCGATCTATTTATTCTAGATACATCAGCCATAGATAAATTAGACATAGATAAATTAGACATTATAATATATTTTTTTATATTTAATAAATAAAAACAACGAAATAATTTATTAAAGAAAGAATTATTAAAGAAAAAAAATAAATATTATTACTAAATTAACTATTTACTAAATTAACTATTTAATTATCTATTTATAATTATTACGATATCTAATATCATCAGGAGTAACATAACAATTTCTAGTATCTTCCTTGCATGTGTATGGAGTATTGTAACACCATTGAGCAAATTTATTCTGATCACTTGGTATGGCACCACCGGGAACAGTATAAAATTGTCTTTCTACATTTTTTGCGTCATACAAATCAGAAACATCTTTGAATAAATCTTTATTATATGTTAAATTAATAGTATCTTGAATTAATTCATCATCCGCATTAGAAGGAACAGGCATATTTTCTGTATTAAAATCGTTAAGAATTGGATTCATAAATGGATTATCAATAGTTGGTTCACGTGGAACATCTAATATTGCTTGATTTTCTTCTGATTTTTTTCTAACCATTTCATCTAATTCTTTATTTCTATTGTTCTCAGAATAAAATCCACCAATTTTTAATGCATCATCTGAATTATAATATCCACTTTCTACAAAAAATCTTTCTGAATTATTTTGATCAACATATTTATATTTATTAACATATATTACTATTAAAACAATAATAACCCCAACAAAAAATGTTGTAATCAATTTATTATCAAGACCAAATATTTTTGTAATGATTAATGCATAAATACAAAATAATGTAATTGCATTCATTTGTTGGATTGTTGTCATGGTTTTAGTAGGTATAAAATTATTAAATTTATTTATTAAAATCATTGGTTTTTCTATCCAAAAAATATCATCTTTATCTGTCATTATATTATAAAATTAGAATATTATAAAATTAGAATATTATAAAATTAGAATATTTTTATTTTTATATTTTTTATTTTGTTTGTTCTTTTTTTTTTCTTTTTTGTATATCTTCTAAAAAATCTCTATTATGTTTTTTTTTCTTTTCTTCAAATAAATAAATTCTATTTAATAATTTTTCATGTTCAATAACTTTTCTTTGTGTTTCCTCATTATTATTTAATACCATATTATCTTCATCTATATTTGTATAATTATTATCATTATTCATATTATTATCATTATTATTATCATTATTATGATTATCATTATCATTATTCACATTATTATTATTATTATTATTATTATTATTATCATTATCATTATTTTGATTATCCATATTATTGGTAATATTATATTCATTTTGTTGATAATATTTTTCAACAGCATACATTGATTCATATAATGTATTTTTATTTACTCTATTTACTGATACAAAAATATTTTTAACATCATAAATATGATATAAAAAAGGATATTCAGATTTATCTTTATTTAATAAACTAATTCTACCAAGATCTTTATCAGCAACATTAAAATATAAAAAAGTTATATTCTTATATTTTTTTGAATAATCTTTAAGAAATTTTTTAAGTATTTTTATTATTTCAATTGGTGTATTTTGTAAAGTAATAGCTATTATAACAAATTTTTGTTCATGTTCTTTTAATATTTTTATAAGATCAGTTACAGTAACAATTTCCCAAATATTTTGACTCATTATTATAATATTACTAATATTATAATAAATCTCTTATAACGAATTAATTTTATTTTATTTTATTTTATTTTATTTTTATTTTATTTTATTTTATTTTTATTTTATTTTTATTTTTTATTCATATTTTGAAATAATTTTGCCATATTTAATGTACTTTGAAAATTCTTCATAAAATCTCCTCCAAGTGGATTACCTTTATCATCTTTGAGATCATTTAATTTATCTTTATTATTATTAATTAAATCATTCATTCCAGCTGCGGTTTTAGCCATTTTTGTTGGATCAATTTTATCATTAAGTTCTCCAGATACACGTTCGGCAATAGTAAACATATTTTCTAAACCATTCTTTTGAATATCAGCTAATACTGATTTAACCATTGTTGAACATACATCTTTTACATCAGTATCATTACCTAACATATTAGTAAGTGTATTAATTGTATCATTTATATCATTATCATCAAATTTTTTAATTTCATCAGCTAATGCAGATGGATTCATTAATTTATCAACACCTATTTTTCCGAGAAGTCCAGAATTTGCTTCAGTTCCTGGAATTATAATATCATTTGACATTAATTGATCCATAGAAATATCACTATTGTTGTCAATATTTAATCCCATAAAAAAGTTATTTAATTTTTTAAGTGCTTTTTGTTCTAATTGTTCGCATAATTCAACTATATTTTGTTCATGACGAGATTTATCTGTCATAGTATAAACCATTTTTACGGATGTTACAAATAGAGATTCAATATTATCCCACAGATTTTTTTTTTCTTCATCAGATAATAAAGTAACACATAAATTAATATTTAATCCTGGAATAATAGTTGTAATTTTACCTTCATCATTACGTACATTAAATAATGCAACATCTTTTTCTTTTATTAATTTATAATTATGACTAAGAACTTTAAAACATTTTTTAATAATTCTTACTTGATCGACATCTGTATTTTTAGCATTAGTATTATTATTTTTATATTGATTAATGATATCATCACATGTTTGTCTTAATTTTATATGACTATTCTTTTTTTCATTAGATATTTTATCATCATTTAATTCTGATACATATTTAATTAAATTAACAATATTAATGACACTCGATACAAACAAATTTTGATAAATATAAATCATCTTATTTATTGTGTCTTGATTATTATCATTTTTAGATAATTCTCCAGTTTTTTCACTCATTTTAATATATATTTATATTAAAATGACTATTATTTAAATAATTTTTAATTTAACAATTTTAATCATCTATTTTTTTTAATTTATTTATTTCTGAAACAATATCTAAATATAATTCACAATGTTCAATCAACATTGACATTGATTCTTTTACTATTTTTTTTGTTTGTGGAGTCATACGAATCCAAATATCTTTAAATTCAAAAATACGTGTTTCATAACCAGCATTAAGTGCATCATTATATGTTTGTTCCATAAAAAATTTATCATCACCATCTTTAATTTTTTTACGATATTCATCATAAGAATAAACAGATTCTAAAAATATAATAATTGTTTCATTTGGTTTAAATTTAAAAAAATTTTTAATAATTGTTTTATTTTTTCCAAAAATTGAATCTTTAAATTCAGTTCCAAGATGTGTAACCATGTTAAGTGCTACTTTATTGAAAGATTCAACTATGTCATTTTTTTTATCTTTTAGATCCGATTTTTTATCTGTATTAATATTTTTTGACATATTTATATTATTATAATAATTATATAATTCTTAAATATTTTATATTCGCATTTTTATATTTATATATTTATATTTTTATATTTTCATTTTTATATTTGCATTTTTATATTAGTATAATCATATTTTATATTTAATTTTATTTCATTAAATTTATATACAAATGGATCATCAAAATTTATATTATTAATATCTTTTAAATTAAATTCATAAAAATAATATATATCTTGTAAAACTTCTTTATAATCATCATAATTACGTCTAGCTAATTTATTATATAATTTTTGTTTTTTATATTTTAAAAATTCTGTTATATTATTTTTTTCATCTGCAAAATTATAACAAATTAAAGTTATTTCATTATTATTATCATTATTATTATCATTATTATTATCATTATCATTTTTAGTATTTGATAAAAATGGAAATGATTTATATTCTATATATGGAGAATCATCTATCGCATCATTAAGTAAAAAAAGAATATCTGATTGTGAATTCATTATATATTATATATATTATTTAATAGTTATATTATTTTATATTAAGAATTTAAAAAAATAAAAAATTTAATAATTATTAATTTAATTCATTTTCATTATATAATTGAATGATACATTTTTTAATATCATAAATATCTCCACTAAACCATTCTGAACCATATTCAGTTTCTTGTATAAAATTTTGTGTTAAAGCTTTAATGACAATATCTTCAAAATTTTTATCATTAGTTGTTTCTAATATTAAATATATTTTATATCCTTTCTCATATTCTCGTAATCTTTTAAATGGTTCACGATCTGTTTTTCCAATCTTATATATTTTTGTATTTTTTTTACCTGCAGTTTGTATAAGATAAAAATAATTAAAACTATCCATATGATTATCTTTTTCAATATTATTTATTGATTTTTGTAATGGATTATGGTCTACATCTTCTTTTTTTGTTAATATTAATGATTTTGATTGTGTTGTTGATTTTAATTGTTTTGTTGATTTTAATTGTTTTGTTGATTTTGTTGGGTTTACTGGTTTTACTGGTTTCGTTTGTTTTACTTTTTTTTTAGGTTTTTCTGTTTTTGTTGTATTTGTAGATTTTATTTTTTTATCATCATTATTATTATCATTATCATTATCATTATTATCATTATCATTATTATTATCATTATTATTATCATTGTCTTTGTCATTATCATTGTCATTGTCATCATCATCATTGTTATTATCATTGTTATCATCATTGTTATCATCATTGTTATCATTGTCTTTGTCATTATCATTGTCATTGTCATTGTCATTGTTATCATGATTGTCATCATCACCATCATCGTCATTGTTATCATGATTGTCATCATCACCATCATCGTCATTGTTATCATGATTGTCATCATCACCATCATCGTAATTGTTATCATGATTGTCATCATAATTATTGTCGTGATGATTATAATTACTATTATCATTATATTTTTCACATTTAAAATATTTATTAAATTTTTGTAATATTTTTTTAAATTTTTTAGACTTTTTACTTGTTGTAAAATTAGATCTATTTTTAGTTACTATAGCATCTACACAATTTACTAAATTATTATTAATATTACTCAATAATATTTCTTTATTATATGTCATGCCTAATTCTTTTCCTATTTTTTTTGACATAAATGTAACTTTATGTAAAGTATAATTTTGATATCCATCGTTTCTTTTTTTTAAAGGTAAATTACTATATTTTCGATTATCTTTATAAATTCCAACTATATCTGATGTAATTTTATCAACGTTATTATCAATAAAATATGTAAATGTCGTATCAACTGATAAACATTCTTTATTATTTTCATCAATTGAATATAATACTCGATAATTATTATCTTCAAAATGTTTTAAATTATCTTTAGTTTGACTAATCTTCTTATCATTATATTTAAAATATTTATTATTTGGATATTCAATTAAATATTGTTTTATTTTAGTATCTTCTTGTTCAAGATAATATAATTTTGCAGATTTTGTGAATATCTTACATTTTTCATCTTCAAAAAAATCATATTCTGATTCAACAATATTATCATTGATTGTTAAATTTACTTTATATTTATTTATCATTTTACCATATATAGATCCTAATTGTATTTTAATATCATTTGTAATTGAATCAATATTTGTTGCTGAATATATTTCATCACGTATTTCCTCCAAAATTAAAGTAGAACCATTATCATACATATGATATTCTCTATATTCCTCTTCATCTATAATTTTTATTGATGGATTATATGATTTATTTATATCTGGTTCTTGACTCATTAATACAAAATTAAAATATATTTTATAATATTTATCATTTACTTTTGTATAAATAGTAAATTTATTTGATGATGCTATTGCCGCAGCTTTCATACCAATACCAAATTCAGATGTTTCATCATCATCATCTTGTCCATCTCGAATATGTCCCATATTTAGAGGATTTTTTGCTCCACATTCATTTATATTTTCAAATCCTTTTTCATAATTATCATAAATTTTTATTTCATATAATTTTGTTTCATTTAATGTTGTTGTAATTTTAATATCTTTACATTTTTTAATAATATTATCAATAAATTCACATAATACTTTAATTAAATTATAATTATTATTTCTTTGTTGTTTCATAATTGATCTAAAATGAGCAGGTCCAATATTATTCATTTGTTGTTTTACCATTTTCTATTTTAATATATCTATTTATAATATTTATACTTAAAATGTTTATTATTCATTTTTTATTATTCATTTTTTATTATTCATTTTTTTAAAAGTTATTATTTGATTGAATATTATTGATTATATTATTTTTAAGTTGATTAGTAATATTTTCTTTAATTTGATTATCTGTAACATTTCTTGTGTTATTATATTCATTAATTTTACTTGACATATCTTTATTAGTAATTTTTCCTTGATTATCATTAAAAGTTAAAATTTTATAATCATTATCTTGACCATATGGTAAAAATGATTTTGAAGGAGTATAATCAATATCTATATAAGAAAAATTATCTGATATTCCAGTAATATCATCAGATTTACCGATAATATTATCTTTCGTTGTATTTTGGGCATTATTTGATTGAATTAATTTTTTTCTATTTTGTTCTACAATTTTTGCCATATTTTGTCTTCTAAATTGAATGAGATTATTTAACCATTCAAATGCAGCAGAACCTTCATGGATACCAATTGTTTCATTATTTTGATTTCGTAATACTAACATTGGTGTACGTTTTATCCCTAAAGATAATATTTGTTCAGTAGTCATTGTATCAATTGATATAAGATTAAATAAATTATTTATTTTTTCTGATGTAATATGTCTAATAAAATTTGCAGACCCTTCACATCTAGAACTATAAAATAGAAATCCAAACATAATATTATAATATATAAAAATAATTATTTCATAACTCATTTTTTTTTATCAAAAAAAAAAATTGAAACATATAAATATTCTATAATCATATTTTATCTTAGAATTTTTTTTTATCAAAAAAAAAATTTAATTTTAATTAAACTAACTTATAAATAAATTTATTAATAATTATATATAATATGACAAAAGATTTTGATATTAAAATTGAAGAAGTTTACTATAATAAGAAGAAAAAGCATGAATCAAGTGAACTATGTCTTAAAATTACTGGAAAAGATTGTAATATAAAACTATTATCATGTCTAAGACGTGTATGTGTAAATTATATCCCAACTCATGCATTCAATCCATCAAATATATTAATTGAACAAAATACTTGTGTAGCTTTCAATAATGATTATATGAGATTAAGATTATCACAAATTCCAGTATTTAATATAAATTCAGATTTATCATTTTTACATAATAAATATTGGAAAGGTATTAATTATGCAGACACTAACAGAGAAAAACATCCAGATGAAAAAAATATAAAAATATATATAAATTCACATAATAATTCAAATGAAATAAAAGCAGTTACTACAAAAGATGTCAAATGTTATATCAATGATGAACAAGTTGAAATGTTTGATCATGAAGCTCCAATATTAGTTGTATTACTTCGTCCAAATGATAGTTTTAAAGCAATGATGTCATCATCTTTAGGAATTGGAGAGAATAATACAATATATTGTTCGTGTTCTAATGGATGGGCGACATATGATGAAGAAATAAAAGATAATGGAGAAAGAATATATAAATCTGGAGAATTATTTTTAAAATCTAGAGGACAATTATCAGAATATAAAATCTTAAAACTTGCATGTGAATTTTTAATTAAAAAATATGATGATTTAAAAAATGATATAATTAAAAGAGTAAATTCAAAAGAAATAAATGCAGAAAAAATATTAATTTTAACATTAGATGATGAAGATTTTACATTATTAGAACCTTTAAATTTTGAAATTCAAGATCATACAAATGTTTTATATAGTGGTATTGCAAAACCAGATCATCAAATTAAAAGTATGATATTAAAAATAGAAACAGATGGTAAAAAATCTCCATCTGATATTATAATTGAAATTTGTGATAATTTAATTAAAAAAATAAAAGTAATATTAAATAATACAAATAAATTATCAAAATCATAATTTTAAAATCATAATTTCAAAATCATAATATAAAAATCATAATATCAAAATCATAATTTTAATAAGAATCCCATAGTTTTAGTATTTATACAATCATTAAATAATATTTTAAAATCATTCGTATCAAATTTCATATTATCAATATCTATTTTTATTTTTGTTATCTCTTCAATTAATTGTAATCTATCAGTATATATTTTACTTAATAAATCAATATTTATTTTTTTTAAATATTTATAAATTATTTCATGATTTAGAGATTTTTTAATAAAAAAGAATTCATCATTATTTTCAATATTTTTTTCAATATTTTTTTCAATATTTTTTTCATTTTTTTTTTCATTTTTTTTTTCATTTTGTCTAACCATTATAAAAATTTTATGTAAATCAAATAATATAGTTTTATAATTATTAGATAATATATTATATAAATCAGAATTAGATTTATTTCGTGTAATATGATAAATATTTAAAAATTCTTTAGATATTGTTTTCATTGATGTATTCACACGTTTTATTATTTCATTAGTATAAGGTGTCATAAAATAAATAGCAAAATTAAGATTATCATTTTTATATAATTCTAAATATGCTTCATTAATATTTCTAGTTAAAATCATCATATCGTGAATTTTTTGATATATATATGTATTAATTATATAATTATTATTTTCATATTTTATAACAAATCCATTTGTTGTTAATTTTTTTTTAATTTCATTATTTTTTGATATATTTTCTATTTCAAATATTAATTCATCAAAACATGAAAAATGTACATGGATATCATTAATTTGTTGTATTTCTTCTACAATATCATTATTTTTATAATACATTAAATGATTATATTTATTTATTATAATATTAGCATCAATACTATCATTGTTATTTAATGATTTATTTAATTTCAAAAAATTATTATAAATTATTTTATCATTTAATATATTTTTAATATTATTTTCATAAAAATCAAAAAAATATATTATATCATCATATTTAAATATTATTGTATTGATACCAATATGTTGATATATTTTTATTTTATTCCAATTATCTTTTATATTTTTAATATTTTCTGTTATATATGGTTTTTCCAATAATATATTTTTTTTCTTAATAATAATAAATTCTAATGATATATCAAATATACAATATTCTAAATCATGTATTATAATATTTAAAAATGAATCATTATGTATTAGATTATAGAATATTTTATTACATGTTAATATATATAAATTATCTACTTTTTTAATATTCATATTATTTATTTTTTGATTATTATTGATATAATTGATAAAATTATCATTATATTTATTTATTATATCATAAATATATTTTTTTAAATTATTTTCGAAATTAGTAGTCATATTATAAAATCATTATATAATTTGAATAATAATAATTAACGAATATATAAAAACTTAAATTCTATGATTATATTATATTTTAATCAAATGTATATTAATAAAATTGATGATCTAATTGATAAAATAATAGATGATTTTAATCAAACAGTTATATTATCAGATACAAGAATTTCTAAAATATTAAATGAAACTAATTTTGTTAAATATCAAAGTGATATTAATGATATTTTAAAAACATATATGAAAAATATAAATATTAGTGAATTAAAACAAGTTTTTAATAATAATGATATAATAAATAAAGTACTTGATGTTATTAAAAAATATATTACTATTTATTTATTATTATTCATAGGTTTTTATTATAAAGCAAGTGATACATTATATACAAATAATATAATTGAATTTACAAAAAATCAATCTGAATATGGATTTAAAATTACTGATTTTTTTAATTCAGAAAGTAATGCACTTATTATAGATTTTTATAGTGATATAAAAAGAATTAAAAATTTATTAGATAGTGAAAATAAACAAAAAAGAGAATTATTATCAAAAAAAACAGAATATAAACATATTGTTGAATTTTTAAATAGTCTTGGTGCACAATTTATTACATCAGCATTTTTAATTGAAGATAAAAAATATATAAGATGTCATAATATTTTAAAAACATTAATAATAATAAAATTATATAAAAATTTAGAAAAAAAAGAATTATTTAGAATATTAGAATTATTAGAAACTACTGAAAATGAATTTACTTTTATTGATATTGTTATTCCTGTTAAAGAAATTATTGATATATCAACAATAGAATCACTTCTTACAAAAAAACAGATATTAGCAGGAACGGCAGTTTTAATATGGGAATATATATATGAATCAGAAATGAATGAAATTGAATTTGATAAAACTGCAGAAGAAAAAATTATAGAATTAATCAATACTAAAATGTTTATTCCTATTATTGATGATTTATTATTATACCATAATGATAATGAAAATTATGATAGATTTTCTGGTTCTGAAGATAAAAAGAAGAAAGAAGATACTAAAATTAGATATATTATAACAAAAGTAGATAATGCAACTAATCTAAATATTTCTGCAAATCATACAGAAGCAAAAAAATTATATTATCAACCAATGTTAAATAGAAAAGTAGTATTGATAAATAATTTAGAAGATATTAAAATAATAAATAAATTTATTAATCAAGGTAAATTATCAGCAGAAAATTTAGAATTTTATAAGGATCTTGAATATTTAATGAAATATCCATATATTAATATGAAAGAATCAACAAATGGTATTATATTACCAATGACAAAAACAATAGATTCTGTTCGTTATGTTAACTTTGAAAATTCATCTGAATTTAAACAAAAACCAAACAATTATATTGATATGCGTATTGGATCAAAAGATATGTTAATTAATTTTGTAGGATTTTTACTAAAATCAGAGAATAGTCCATATTGTATAAAAAATAAAAATATTATAAATGTAAATACAAATAGTAAATTAAAAAATGGTTATAAAAATACTTTAGATGTAATAGATAATATGTTAGACGGACAAAAAAATAAGATAAATATTTTTTGGTTATTTAATCCAGACAATGATAAAATAGAAACTGAATCATATGAACAACAAAATAAATTTACAAGATCGGATCAAATAAAACATATATTAACATCATTATATGATGAATTAGAAAATAAAACTTATGATGTTATAATTAGAAAAATATCAGAAAATAAAAATAAAGATATTGTTAATATTCAACGTATTATTGATTTTTATAATAATAAGATAATGACAATTTATAAAAAAAAAATATTATTAAAATTAGAAAAAAAAATATATTTAGAATTAATAAAAAAACTACAAATAAAATACGATGAATTAGAAGATAAAGTTTATGGATTATCAAAAGATTCAATAATATTACCAGATTTTAAAAAAATATCAGAAAAAAATAAATTTCAACATGTTAAAATTAATATATCTAAATTAACAGAAACAGGAGAATATGAAGATAAAGAAATTATTGATGGTGTATGTCAACATAATATTACATGGGATAGACTTGGTGGATTAAAACAAGAAAATCCTAAATTATTTCTTGATAAATTATATGAATTTATACAACAATATGTTATTGAAAATGTAGAAGGTGATTTTGTATGTAAAAGTTGTGGTTTTTACTTAAATATTAAAAAATATGTAGCAGATGGATCTTTTGATGATAATCATCATTTTATTAGTTATAGTATGCCATTGGATATACCATTGGAAGATATAGTTGAATATGAAAAATATAAAGGTACTATTCGTAATATTGATAAATATATTGAAAAAATAGGCTTAATAGTCGGAATACCTTATTTTGTTGGTTCTAATCCAACTGTAAAATCAAGACGTAAATTAGTTGTCAGAGATGCAATTGATATAATTAATGCAAATAATGCAAAATTAAATAAAATATTAAAAGAACGTAATGAAATGGCTGATAAATTATATGGAATTAATAGAGATTTATCAAAATTATTCGTATTTCCATTAGAAAATTCTATATTTGTTTTTTCAAGTAAAGATAAAGATTTTTATAAACCAATAAAACAAAATAATATTTTATCCTACATAATATTTTTGATGATGTTAGAAATTAATGATACTCAATTATCTTATTTTAATAATGATAAAAAAGGATTTTGTAATTTTGCAGTATTTGATAAAGTATATCAAACAATATTTAGTGGATTAAAATTTAGAAAAAATAATAAAAATGATACTGTAGATGTTGTTAATTATGAAATATTTTGTTTTATGTTATATTCTATATCATGTTTTTGCGTTAAATATAGTTTATGGTCATATGATTATAAAGAGCATGTTAATGATAAAGCATATAGACAAAAAATGTTACCACTTATACAAAAAATGATAATTCATACAGTGATTGATATTATAAATAGTATAATAGAAAATGCAGAAGAAGATAATAAAAAAAATAAAATATTTGAAATATTAAAAACTAAATTCTATAAAAAATTAAATTCTATGTTTTCAAATAAAGATTTATATAATAGATTTAAAGAACAACATCAACCATCAAATATTGGTGATAAAAAAGCATTTATATTAACAAAAACCGATTTGTTTACATTAGATGGAAAATATGATACTGAATTTGAACCAGTTACTCAATGGAGAAAAATAAGACCTCCTAGAATGATCATGAATATTAAAGATAAGATTTATGAGAAATATGATAACATTAATAATATTACAAACTGTCCATCGGGTGAATTTCATAAATTTGAATATTTTGAAAAAATGTTAAAATGTAAAATATGTAATCAAAAAACATCTGAACTTAAACTTGACAAAAAAGAAAGTGAAAATATTATTAAAAAATTTCATTATGTAGAATTAGATAATTTATCAAAAAAATATTGTTTTATTGATGGATTATTACATGAATTTATGTTAGATAAATCTGGTAAAAATATATGTAATAAATGTAAAAAAGAAGAAAATACTAAATATACAGAAGATGAACTTAATAAGCTTGATAAATTTTTAATAGAAAATAAAAAGACATCTTTTGATAAAATTAATAAATATCAAAATGAATTAATTCATAATGATAATAAATATTTAAAATATATTGAAGATCTTAAAAATAGAATTAAAAATGAATATGAAAAAAATACATCAAAAGAAAATCCATATAAATTTATTGATACATTAATTACAAATATTGAAGAAAATATAACAGATGAGATGACAAAAAATATTATATTAATGAGAAATGATGTTTATATGTTAAATCATAATCATCTTGGAAATAAATTAGATAAAGATATTATATTATCAGAGAAAGATAATAAAATTCAATATAAAAATAATCATCCATTTTTTAATATGGATGTATTATATTATACAAGTTATAAAACAGGTAAAATTGAAGTTTATTATGATGCAATTACAAAAATATTATTAGGTTATAAAGAAGAAAATAAAAATTATGTATTAAATGTATTACCTGATAAAAAAATAAAAATAATTTATTCTTTATTTAATAAATTTAAAATGTTAGGTTATAAAACTAAATATTATGTAATTAATCATGACGATAAAAATAAAGATAGAGATAAAGATAGAGATAAAGATAGAGATAGAGAAAATAATGAATTAAAGAATAAAAAAATAAATAATATAATTAGAGATAGAATTGACTTACTTAAAAATATTATTTATAGATTTCAGAGATTGATTAATAGAATGAAAACAAATTATTTTATTCAAAAGAAAAAAGATGAATATGACAGAGTTAATGAAGAAGAGAATTATTTTAATAATAAATTTGAGAATTTAATAGAAAAATATAATAAAAAATTAGGAACTGTTGAGATTATCAGTAAAAATGGTTCTCATTTATTTTTACGACATTGGAAAAACTTTGCTGATAATAGTGTATCAAAATATGATAATGAAATAAATATTGATTCTGATATAAATATTATTAATTATGATAAAATTAATAAATATGATAATATAGGTAATGAAATATTATTTTATTTTGTTAATGAATTAAATAAATTATATGAATATAATCCATCAAAAAATATTAGAATATATTTATCTTCATTAATATTAGATTTTATAAATATTAATTTTAATATATATAATGAAGAAAAAATACAAATTGACAAAGATCTAAAGAGATTTCATTATATTATAAATTCTGTTTTATATCTTAATGAAGTTAAAGATAAAGTTGGTGAAACAGAAGGTATATATGAAGAAGCAATAGATCCAGACAAGAAAGAAGTATCACAAGAAGATCAAGATAAAATGGATGATGCAACTGAAGAACAAGAAGCACTTGATATTGAAGGTGATGAATACGATTATGAAGCGAGTTATGAAAGAAATCTTGAAAGAACTTTAGATGATGGATTTGTAGAAAACTATAGTTTTGATTATATAGATTACAAAAATAATTTACTTATATAAAAATATTTTAATATAAATAACAATTAAATTATATTTTTTTTATTTATAAATAAATTATTTATAAATAAATTATAAATAAAAATATTTTTTGATCTACTAATTTATATATGACCCTATTAAATTATATTATTATTTTAATTGTTGTATTTTTAGGATATATGATTTATAAAAATCAAGAAAAATTATCAGATAGAAATGCACACAATTCTGATTTATACGAAGAAGAAGATTATTCATATTTAGATGATATCTTTGATCAAATGTCTCATAAAAAAGATAATACTTCTAATAATTTAATCTATAAAATAAAACATGCAAAAAATCCACATAAATTTAAATATGAACCAGTTAATCCATATTTTATTGATATGAAAGTACATAATGATTATAGAGATATTATTACATCTTTTAACAATGTTGCTCCTGATCAAAGACCTCTTTTTAATAGATCTATGTTACCAGTTAAACAAATTGATGTTGATCCAATGCAAGTAAAACCTCTTGTTAAAGCATTTATTAAAAGAATAAATAATGATGTAAAATATAATGTTACAGAAGAAATTACTCCTCAATCAGGGTGGGATGAGTTAGCCGAAGAAAAAAAAATGGAAATTGATGGTTGGGGACGTCAACAAAAAGAATTAGGATTACCTGAAGATCTACATTGGGGTCCAGCTGTTAGATCTAAAATTAAATTAATTAAAATTGATGAAGTTGAAAAATTTGTAACAGAAGATCAAATTAATTTTATCGTACATATGATTATCAAAAAGAAAAATGTTGATGATCAAATGGTTGTTAAGATATCTTTTATCATGGATAACATTCCTATAAATGCTGACCGACAATTTAATGATAAAGATGCTGAACAAGATTATAATGTTAGAATTGAAGAAATTGCTGTAATTGGATTTTTAACTAATTATCAATATGGTGATCCTGTAGAAAGAAAAGATTTTTATCAATTTTCAAATATTGAAAAAGATGATATGGTTGATCAAGAATTATTATTAAAAGTATTAAAAGATAAATATAAACAAAGACAAATTGAATCTGATGGTTTTAATATCAGTATTGCACCACAACAAATAAATGATATGGCAGTATTTAGAATGTCAAGTGAGACACCATATAAACCTTTAACATCTGGTATGTATTAAGTTGATTATATATTAAGTTGATTATATATTAAGTTGATTATATATTAAGTTGATTATATATTCAGTATCTTTTTATTCACCTGAAAAATATTAACGGATAAAAGATATTAAATTATTATTAATATATAATAAGTATGAGTAAAATATTATCAAATTCAATAAAAGTATATATATTAATAATTATATCTATAATAATATTTAAACCTGATTTTATTTATGATAAAAAACATCATAGATTTAGATCATTTGGTACCACTAAAAATAAAACTTTATTATCTTTACCAATATTTTCTATTTTAATTGCTGTTTTAATATACATTTTTTTTTCATTTATTGATAAGATTGAAAAGATTAATATTATTCAATCACAATATAATGAACTTATGCAAAATCAATTATCCCTTAAATTCCTATAGATTGCTAGTTATCTTTGATAACTTCAATCTTTGATAACTCCAATCTTTAATAACTTCAATCTCTAAAAAATAATTTTAATTATATATATATATATTATATAATGAATATTAATTATAAAAATAAATATTTAAAATATAAAAATAAATATTTAAATTATAAAAATTTACATTATAAAAATTTACATTATAAAAATTTAACACAAACAGGAGGTTTGATAACACCTGCATATCCAGAAGTAACATTAAAAACTGCAGAATTAACACATCATAATATTAATTGTCCAGATAATCAAATATTAAAAAAACTTCATTTACGTAGAACAGATCCTCCATCTAGAAGTATTTATTATGAATTTACCTGTGATCGAAATCAATTATTAAATCCAGATAATTTTGAAATACCAACAGAATTAAATGATTATGGTAATGGAAATACTATATATTTAGATCGTCATAATATTCAATGTCTGCCAACATATGCATTATCAAAAATAAAACTCAATAAAGAAGATGATCTTATAAATTATGATTATCGTTGTACAGATGCAAATTTATATGATATTACTGATCATGAAACACCACTCGATACTGATGGTTCTGAATTAGGTGAACAAGAAAATGGAGCAATATATTATTTAGATAAACATAATGTAGAATGTCCTGATGGAAAATATTTAAATTCTCTACAATTAGTTAGAGGAAATGACGCATCTGGTAATACGAACAAATATCAATATAGATATAAATGTGGTACAATGCCACATATAACCCATCATGATGATGGGGCATCTACAGCTTCCCCTGTTAGATCTGTTGTTCAAACACCTGAACAAATAGAAGAAGAAAAAATAAGAAAATGGAGTAAAAAAAATAATTCTCCTGGTGGTCATATTGCAGCAGATATACAAGAACAAATAATATATGGGGATAAAGTTAAGGTTAATGATATTGCATCACATGTAACACATAATTTTGAAAATATAATAAAAAAACCAGAATTAGATCAAAGATTAAATAAATATATAACAGATATTACAACATTTATAGATAATGAAGATATACAAAATATTCATGCAACAATAAATGAATTATTAAATTATAATAGCGGTACTCCAGAAGATCCAATTCAAATGATTGCATTAAAAGGTAATGATAATGTTATATTATTTAATCGTATGTTAGAAACAAACAATATTGATGATATCAGAGACATGTTCAGAAAAATAGATATGTATAATTTAGACGTAGTATTTTTTACTATACATAAACCACGAACACAATCTCATGTTTGGTGTCCATTAATATGGTGTGCATTAAAATTAAATGATTATGATATACCAGAAGATTGGTGTAATTTTAATTTTAATAATACAGAATATAACATAATTTTTAATGAAGCAACATTCGATTTATCACAAAATAAAGAGTGGGTTGAACAAACTGTAAGAATATTATTAGAATAAAATAAATTATTCTTTACACCACTAAATAAATGATTATTGTTTATATACACTAAGTATACGTGCCGATGGTTCACGTACATTACCCCATTTTGGTAACCAAAAATATGGTACTATAACAGCTTGAGTATTTGAATATTTTTCATTAAATTTTAATCTATAATGTAAAGATTCTTTTGTATATGGTGTATTCCATGTAAATTGTTTTTTTGCTTTTTCTAAATCTTCATCAGTATATTTTTTATCAAAATAATCAAGTACAATCTGATACCACGATCTTTTAAGTGATGATACACCATCAGAAAATGCTTCTTTTGGTCTCCATAATACTTCATCTGGTATAATTCCTTTCCCATCAAATGCCTTGCGGAGTAGATATTTTTCACATCCATTACGTGCCATACGTAGTTTAGGATCTATTGACATATATAATTTAATAAATCTATGATCAGCAAACGGCATACGTGCTTCAAGTCCAGATCCACCAATACATCTATCAACACGTTGTCCATCAAAATAGATAATATCTTCTGTTAATTCATAAATTCTTTCTTTATAATCATTAACCGATGGTGCATATTTCGTCTCATTATATCCACCACATACCTCGTCAGCATAATCCCCTACAATAATAACTTTACAATTTGTATTATCACGTATTTTTTCAGCAGAAATTAATTGAGGAACGGATGCTCTATTTGATGTGATATCATATGATTCAATTTTATGAGTAATTCTATTTTCTGCACAATCTATAAATTCATCTTCTGTACATAAAATATGCATGTGATCTGATTTAATATAATCAGCAACCATCTTGGCATATTTCTCATCTGTACCACCTTCTAAACCAATACAAATTGTTTTTATCTTATTTGTTAAACCTTTATTCTTTAATACATGTGCACCAGCACCTGCACATAAACTAGAATCAAGACCACCGCTTAACATAAATGCTACTTCACGATCAGAAACCATCTGATCTTCAATAATTTTCATAAATGTTTCATATATTTTATCACACGCTATTTGTTCATCAAAAATAGTAATAGGAATATTACGTAGATTTTCAGTTTTTTGTAAAGTATGAATAATATGATTTAAATTTTTATATAATGTATATGTTCCAAAAGTAGATGCAGATACTTGTCCAGAACGTTTATAGTGATTTTCTGGAAATGGAATTCCACATAATTGTGAAGTTAAACATAATGAATTAAAATCATAAACTATTGCGTCATATCCCACAATATTATCATATTCTGCAAAATAAAGTGGTCTTTTACCACAAAAATCTCTCATATAATGAATATTACATGTATCATTTTTCATATGAATTATAATAAGAGCAAATTCACCAGATACATCATCTCTGGATGTTAATATATTATATAATCCTTCTAAACCAAGAATTTTATATAGATGAAGTAATACTTCACAATCAGAATGTGATTTTAATTTATCTTGTAATTTGTATTCTGATATAAGATTTAAGTATCCATAAATTTCTCCATTACACATTAAATATATTTTTTCATCATTATTTTCAAAAATAAATGGTTGATCACCTAATGGACTAAGATCCATAATTGCAAGACGATGAAATGTAAAAAAGAGTTCAAAATTTCCAAAATTTAAATATTTATTAATAGATTGATCAGGACCTCTTTTTTTAATTTCATCTGAACATTTTTTTATTTTATCATGATTAAATGAATTAATTAATTGAGTATAGAACCAAATACCACACATATTATATTTATAATAATATTATCTTTAAATTAAATTATCAGATATTATATGATTCAATTTTTTCGTCAAATAATCATGATGATTTGTGATGATGATTTATGATGATGATTTGTGATGATTATTTTTCAGATGTTTTAATACTTATGCCATTTTAGATTCATGTATATTTTTTCAGGCGGATAAAGGATAATAAAATTTATCTATGATATAATATAAAGATAAAAAAATTAAGATAAAAAAATTAAGATAAAAAATTAAGATAAAAAAATTAAGATAAAAAAATTAAGATAATAAAATATTAATTATAGTGATTAATAAATTATCAAATTGATTAATTTCTCTTCTACCTTTTATTATTCCATATTCTGTTTCCTTACATATATTAATTATTTTATTTTTTTTATTATGAATTAATTTTTCATCATTTATAATTTTATCTAAAAGCATTTTTATTATATCTGTACCTTTTATATTTGTAATTAACAAATTAAAAATTATATTTCTCATATTATTCATTAATTTTAAATCACCTATTTTAATATATTTATATAATTGAACATATGTTTTTTCTGAACTTAAATTTGGATCTAATAATTTTATATGAATTAATAAATCATAAAAATTAGTCTTAATTTTAAAAATAGTTTCATCTAATTTTAATTTTTTTTCTGTATTAATATATTTTATAGTTTTATAATTGGTTTTTGTTATTTTATTTAAAAATATATTAGTATTTGCAAAATATGTATCATAAATATTTTTTGTAAGATTATTTTTAATATTTTTTATGAATAAATCATATATTTCATTTCCAATATCATTTAAAAATTTATCAATATTTTTATACGTAAATATATTATCACTATTTGCTTTATTAATTAATTTTAAATAATATTGATTATTAAAATCAATATTTAATCTATTAAATAATGTTTTTAATGTATCTAAAAAATTTTTAATATTTTCTAAATATATATTATTAATATTATATATTTGCAATATCCATAATACATTTTTAATATTACCATAATATTTTGATAATAAATGTGCCATTTGATCTAAACTTAAATTAATATTTTCTTTTTGAGATATCATTAATGAATATTCAATAATTTCAGATTTATCTGGTGATTTAAGATTAATGCATAAACATCTGCTAGATAAAGGACTAATAATCTTTGATATTGAATTTGAAATAATTATAAATCTACATTGGTCACTATATTGTTCGATTGTTCTTCGTAATGAAAATTGTACAGATTCAGACATAATATCAACATTATTTATTATTACTAATTTAAAATTATGTTTTGATTTAATAACATTATATGTTGCGCGTCCAACGTATACTTTTATCACATCATGAATTAAATATCGATCATGATTATTTCCTTTTGGTTCAATAAAAATATGATGAAAACTTTGCTGAAACTCTTCAATTGTCATTGTATTTCCTGATCCACTTACTGTATATGATACATTGCGAATTAGATTTACTGTATCTCCAAATAATAAGTTCATAAATATATTTACCATTGTTTTTTTACCACTACCAACAGGACCATTAATCAATAAATGAGGAACCGAATCATCTTCTGCCATTATTTTTAATAATTCATATATTTTCTTATGAAAAAATATTTCATCTATAGATTTTGGTATATATTTATCAACATAAAACATAAATTATATAATTGTTATTAAATCAATTAATATTTAAATTAATATTTAAATTAATATTCAATTTTTATAAACATATTATATGTATGGTCTTCATATTGATTCTGCTCCTTCTAATATTATAAATCAAATAGAAACTTATAAAGATTTAAAATGTATACAGATGTTTGTTAATTTAGATAAAAAATATATAAAAATATATGATGAATTTAAAAAAATAATAAATAAATATAATATTCAACTTATAATACATTCATCATATACTATTAATATAGCACAACAATGGGATGAATATAGTTGGTGGATACAACAATTAATATTAGAAATAAAATTAGCTAACGATATTGGTGCAAAATTAATTGTATTACATCTTGGTAAAAGTCTTAATATTGATCTTACAGTTGCTTTAAATAATATGTACTCTTCATTATTATATATAACAACAAAGATAAAAGATATTCCTATTAAAATTTTATTAGAAACTTCTTCTGGTCAAGGTAGTGAAATGTGTATTCATCTTGAAGATTTATCAAAATTTATTAATAAATTATTAAATCATAAAAATACAAATATATCAGAGAAATTTGGTATATGTGTAGATACTTGTCATATATTTAGTGCAGGATACGATATTAATACTAAAGAATCAGTTGGTAATTATTTAAAAGAATTTGATAAATATATTGGATTAAAAAATATAAAATTAATACATTTAAATAATAGTAAAACAAAATTAGGATCAAATGTTGACAGACATGATAATCTTGAAAATGGTACAATTAAATTAGAAGGATTAAAAGAAATAATAAAATTTGGTTTTAAATTAGGTATACCATTAATATTAGAAACACCAGATGAATTTATTAAAGATGATCTATATTTACTAAAACTTATGGAAAAATAATTTTGCCAGGTTTTTTAATAAAACTCTTTAATAAATTAAAGAGTTTTATAAAAAACGTCATGTCTTTCAAATCTTCTTAAATTTATATCTAACATATAAGTTCTGTTTTCATAAAATCTTACAAGTACTGCATCATATGTATCAAATATTAACATAACACCATTACATTTATATTTATATGCTTCAGCTTCTGCAATATCCATCAATAATGTTCCTAATCCAGATCTTCTTTTACTTTCTGCAACATAAATATAACTGATAAATAATACTTTTCTTCTATCATCTAATTCCATAATAGTTCCTACTAAAAATCCATCTAATACTGATTTATTTTTTTTGTTTTTATCAACAGAAAATAATAATAATACATCTTCTGAATTTAATGTTTTGTTTATTTCATCTTTTGTATGTAATAATTTTGGATTATTATTTAATTCAATAAAATTATCATATATAACATCTGTAAATTTATTAAGATTTCTATATTGTAAATCTTCATGTGTTAATTTATGTATGGTCATATATATTATATTCATTTAAAAATTATTTTTATTTTATTTTTTATATCTTCTTTATTATTATATTCTAACAAATTATTAATAGTTATATGTTCTCTTGTATATGGATGTTTTTTTGTTTCTCTTAATAATAACATCATCGTTATTTTTTCAAATAAATCATTACAATTAGGTAATAATACGGGATCATTGATTTCTATATTAAATATATTATCTATATGTAATGGATTTAATGTTTCCAAACGTTTATTCATATCTTCATATTTATTTTTTAATATTAATAATTTAACATTAATATCGTTAAATAATTTTATATTTTTATCATTAATATATTTTTCATAGTTTTCATAATCAATACCAATATATGGAAATATATCTAAATCTGAATATTTATGGATCAATATTAATTTACTAATAATTATATTTTTTAATAATATATCTGAATTAAATTTTATTATATTAAGTAAATTATTATTATTTATTAAATAATTAATCATAACTGACATATTTAAGTTATTTTTATAAAATAAATCTGTTATATATTTATCTTTGATGTTTTCAAAATAATAATCTTCAATATCAATAAATATATTAATTATTGTTAGTAAATTATACGTAGATCCTTTTATTAAGTTATATAATGTAAAATCTATATTTTTTTCTAATATTTTTGTTAATAAATTAAAACATTCATTCTCATAATATAAAATATAATATAATATATTATCACTATAATCACTATTTAATTTTTTATATTTTTTCAATTTCATAAATATCTTAGCTAATAATTCAAATATTATTATTTTTTCATCAATATTCATCCATTCAAGAAAATTTATATTATTAAATATAAAATATATATAAATAACAAAATTATCTAATATATTTTCATTTGATTCACGTAATAGTATTTTCATTAAATTGGTAAATAAATCTATTTTTTCATGAATATTCAGATAATTTTGTATTATTATTTCTTTTAACTTATTTATTAAAGTTATTTTATTATTAACTAATAATTTATTATTTATAATTACATTTAGTATTTCAACAGAATTATTTATTGCAATTATATCAAAATATACACTAAATTTATCTATTACATATATATAAAAATCTATAATTAATTCTAGTTTATTACGTTCATTGCGGTTGGTTGAGTTTGATATGTCAAGCGTATTATTTTCAACATTAGATGTTGAGCCTAATATGTCAAGCGTATTATTTTCAACATTAGATGTTGAGCCTAATATGTCAAGCGTATTTGAATGATTATAATTTTCAATTAAAATATTATTTATGATTTCTGTTAATTCAAATAAAGGTAATATATTATTAATAAAATTTATTAATAATTTTGTAAATATAATATATATATAATTATCATTAATACTTTTATGATATGATATCAAACTTGTTATTAATGTAAATATATTAACATACCTAATTTTATCTATAAAATATTTATTTAATAATTCAATTATAATATCTATCTTACCAATTATTACAATAAAATCTAAAATGTCAACATAATTATTATTAGTTAAATTTTTAAATTGATATATATTAAATAACATATTATTATTAGCATAATCTAATAAAAATAAATGTTTTAATTTATTTGTTATATTTGTTTTTTTAATAATATCAATAATAATTAAATCTTTATAATCTGGAATACTGTCTATAAATTTATTTAAAAAATTTATAACAAATATTGGATCATCTATATCTATTATAATATTATATATAATATCATTATAATTATATTCAAAAAAATCATTTATTAAAATATTTATATTAAAATTAATTAAGGTATGATCATTAATATTATCTTTTATTATTTTAAATATTTGAGAACAATTCATATTTTTCTATAATTAAATTATATAATAATATACTTAAATGATAATTTTAATAATGATAATTTTATTAATGATAATTATGTTTATTTTATCTAAAAATAAAGAAAATTATGATATAATCACTCGGAATATTGATTCTATCGAAAAATGTGCCGATATAGCATCATCGATTTATGGAACTGGTGGTTTCGGATATAATGAACAAAATAAAAATTGTTATATTTCAAAAACATCATTATCAATGCCTGTTATTGAAGTTCATCCTTATTGGCAAAATTATAAAACAAGTGATATAGTTTGTAATAAAACTTTATTTATGTTAAATCAATTAGCAATACGTAATGATAATATGATTGGAAATAGATTATATAAGTGTTATAATACTAAATCAAATAATGATCATGATTATGATTTATATTATTATGAAAAAAATAAACCAAAAAAATTAATAACATATCAAGATATAAATAAATTACCAATAACTTATCATAATTTTTTTGATATTAAATATCCTACTCAAAAATCAGAATTAAATGATTTAGATGTAAAATTTGGTGATAATATGAGTAAGAGACAATTTTATGGTGATAAAATAATAAATGGACCAACTGATAATATTAATATAAAATGGACTCCAAAAAAAGTTGATTAAATTTATGATAAGTTAACTAATATATAATAAATTAATATATAATAAATTAATATATAATAAATTAGTATATATGGCAAAAAGTAGATTATGTGGTGATAAATTTGAATATTCTATTGCTAAATATTTTGTAGATAAAGGTTATATATTTTATGATGATAAAACCAAACAAAAATTTAATAAATTAGAAGATAAATTAAAAAAGTTAATATTTGATAATGATTATACAAATATTTTTGAAAAGGAAAATCTTAATAATTATCATAAAATAAAATTTACAGAAGATAAAGACGGTATTAAAGGAAATGTGGCGGATATAGAATTATATAAAAATAGTGGAGAATATATCGGACTAAGTTGTAAAGTAAATAATTTATCAATAAAACATCAAAGACCATCAACACTATATAATCAATGTAATTTTAATGATAAAGATATTGAAAAATTTAAAAAAGATTACGCGACTTGCAATAAAAAATGGTATGAATTAATAAAAAATGATATAACATTTAATAAAATAAATAAAACTACTAAAAATGAATTATATGATGATTTCAATAAATTAACACAAAAATATTTAGAAAAATTAAATCCAGAACAAGTATTATATTATTATAAATTTCTTATATCTTATGATAATATTTATGTTATAAATCATGATTCTATTAAAAATAGTATTATAGTTTATAATTATTGTAAGATAGTAAATCCAAAAAAAATCAATTCTATTGATATTAAAGATAATCATATCAATATATTATTTGATAATGAAATTAATATCGATTTAAGAATACATAATGCAAGTAAATCTATAACAAAATCATTAAGTTTAAAATATGATACAAAAATATTAAATATTGATAAATTATTTACAAAAAATATTTATAAGTTAACTAATAAAGATAAGTTAACTAATAAAAATAAAATGAATGATATAAATATATTAAGATATCCTGGTGGTAAATCAAGAGCAATTAAAATATTAGATAAATATATTCCACAGAATATTGATGTATTATATTCACCATTTTTTGGCGGCGGATCTGTTGAAAGACATATTCAACAGCAAAATAATATTAAGATTTTTGCAAATGATAAATTTGAACCATTATATAATTTTTGGAATTCATTAAAATTAAATAATGATAAAGTAATAGAAGAAGTTAAAAAAATACATCCTATTACTAAAGAACAATTTATTGATTATAAAAAACAATTACAAAATAATGAAATAAATAATTATACTAGATCTGCATATTATTTTGCAATTAATAGATCATCATTTAGTGGTAGTACTACATCTGGGGGATTTTCAGAGGAATCTAGTAAACTTAGATTTAATAATGCATCAATCGAACGTCTTAAAAAAATAAATATTTCTAATATAGAATTTTCAAATGAAGATTTTACATCATTTTTTGATAAAATTCCAAATGATAAATTTATATTTATAGACCCGCCATATTATCTTGGTAAAAAATCAAAATTATATGGTAATAATGGTGATTTACATGAAGAATTTAATCATAATGAATTATATGAAAAAATACAAAATAAAAAACTATGGTTATTATGTTATAATAATTGTGATTATATTAGAGATTTATATAAAGATTATTATATTTCATCTGAATCATGGAAATATGGTATGAATAAAAGTAAAGATTCATCTGAAATTATTATTTGTTCTAAAGATCTATCCCTATTATTAAATTTAAATAATAATAAAGATAATAAAGATAATAAAGATAATAAAGATAATAAAGATAATAAAGATAATAAAAATAATAAAGATAATAAAGATAATAAAGATAATAAAGATAATAAAGATAATAAAGATAATAAAGATAATAAAGATAATAAAGATAATAAAGATAATAAAGATAATAAACCAAAAAATATTGTTAAAGACAATATTTTATGCTTGGAATTATCTAAAGATAATTCCCAACCGAAAAAAAAAATAAAAAAAACTAAATCAAGTTGATTAAATAAAGTTAAGTTGATTTTTTCTTTTTCTTTGGTACACTAATTTTTTTAGCACATAATTTTTCTTCTTTTAATCTAATTTCTTCGAGTTCATTAGCCCATTTATTATATGCAACAACAAATTCATCTAATTCATTTATCCATATTTTTTCTATTGTTAAATTTTTATATTCATCTAATACTTTTTGGATATCTTTTTCTTCTTTCTTTAATTCTTCTATTTTTTCATAAGTTAAAGACCATAAAGGCATATCTATTAAATATTGATAGGATTTTTCTTCTTCATCTATATTAATTCTCTTTGCAAGACGTGGAAATTTTAATTCCTTTAATCTAGCAATAATTGTATCTTTCTTTTGTTTTTCAATTATTATCTTTTTATCAATAATATACTCAATAAACATACGTTTATATTTTGCAATATTTAAATCATTTTCTAATACTTTAATCTGATATTCTTTTCTTATTACATATTTTTCATAACGACATTTATAAAAATCTGTTAATATTTCATATGGTGAATCATATTTTGTTATTTTACCATTTGCATCATATAGATACATATTAGTCATTGATAGTTTTGAATTTAATTTTAGATATTTTTCAAGATCACCTGATTTAATTAATTTTTGTAATTCACCCGCTTTAAATTGAACTGATATATCTACTTTATTATTATATGGTTTCATATTAAAATCAATTATTTTTTTCTTATTTGAATCTTCTTTTTTATCTAATATTATAACACTAGTTAGATATTCTTTGTATTTTTCAAATGACATTGATCTTAGACTAATTGGAATCTCTGTAATACGAACGGTATCATCATTTATTATCTTATAAATACCATCAACTATATAATGTTGATCACTCTCTTTAGTTATTTTACCACTAAATCCTCGATAATATGGTGTTAATTCATCATAATCACCATCTGATATAATTTTTTTAAGTCTATCAACAATTTCAAGTGGATTAAATTGTATTACATTAGTTGAATATCCTGTTCCAATACCACTAGCGCCATTTACTAATATCATCGGTATAATTGGATAATATAGTTCTGGTTCAACTGATTTTCCTTCTTCAACTATATATTTTAATATTGGTTCATCTTCTTCTCTAAAAATATAATATGCTAATTTATTAATATTAGTAAATATATATCTCGGTGATGCTGCATCTTTTCCTTGCATACTACGAGAACCAAAATTGCCCTTGGGTTCTAATAAATTTATATTATTACTTGTCGGCCAATTTTGTGCCATCCCAATAATAGCCTCAAATAAACTCATTTCACCATGATGATATTCTGTTTCACAACCAATATATCCTGCAAATTGTGCAACTTTAATATCAGTTGCACGTTTTCCTCTCTTTAATCCTGCAAAGAAGATTTTTCGTTGAGATGGTTTAAATGAATCTATAATTGATGGAATAGATCTAACATTATCAGCATTCGAAAAATGAATTAGATCACGATTAATGAAATCTTTATAAGAAACATCACCAATCATTTCTAATATATCTTCTGGATTATATTTTGCTAACCAACGTTTACGATCATCTTTGCGTTTTTCTTCAAAAGCTAATGTTATATATTCATCTACATGTTTTAATTTTTTATTACTAATCTTAACATCATTTACATCTAATTTTACAGATTTTTGTGATTTTTGTGATTTTTGTGATTTTCGTGATGTAATTGATTTTTCAGATTTTGTTGATTTATTATCATCATTATCATTATCATTATCATTATTATTATCATTATCATTATTATCATCATTATTATCATCATTATTATCATCGCTATCTGAATTATTATCTTTTGTTGTGTTATCTTCTGAATCACTAATATCAAGATTACATACAAAATTTACTTTTTTATCATCAAAATCAAGGAATGTTTCTTTGGCTTCTAATGAAGTGGATGTTCCCAGCCCTTTATAATATTTAGCATCTAACCATAAATGAATATTATCTTTTTCATTTTCTCGCCAAAGTTTATATTCATTTAAACTATAAAATATTTTAGGATTTTCTTGTTTTTTATCAGTTTTTTTGAATATCTTTAATAGTGGTGTTCTTAAACATTGAATAAAACTGTCAGTGATAATAAGACTTGGCCACATATAATGAATCATATTTATAATTAATCCTCTGATATGTGAACCGTCTGCATCTTGATCAGTTAAAATTATTATTCCACCATAACGAAGTTCTTTTGTAGTTTTATATTCAACTCCTTGTTTTAATCCAAGAATTCTCTTAAGATTTATAAATTCTTGATTTTTTACTAATTGTTGTATAGTTGCATTACGTACATTGAGTAATTTACCTCTAAGTGGAAAAACACCATATAATTTTGATCCAATAATCTCAAGTCCTTCTTTTGCGAAAGCTTTGGCTGAATCTCCTTCAGTTAAGATTAAACGGCAATTTTGAGAATTTGGTCCACCTGCATCTTCTGCATCATCTAATTTAGTTAAATCTTTAAGATTTTTTTGTTTTTTACCATCACTCTTTTTAAGTTCTTTATTTTCACGAAATTCTGCTAAACTAATAACCTCATCAACTATACCTGTTTTTGCAAACTTTTCAATAAATTCTTCAGTTAATTCGCAAGTAGAACCAAAAGCACTGGATTTAGTAGTTAATTTATCTTTAACTTGTGAATTAAATGTTGGATCTTCAATTGAACATACAAGGAATGTTGTTACATTCATTTTGATTGTATCTGGTTTAATATTAAGTTCTTTATTTTTCTTTTTGATTATTTCTATAAGACCATCACAAATTTGATCAACTATATATTTTACATGTGTACCACCATTATAAGTACAGATACCATTTACAAAAGATATATTTACTGGACCAGCATTATTATCAAAAATAACACCTAGTTTCCATCTAGAATTAGAATCAAATAATGTTAATGATTTTTGTTCAGATTCGTAATACATCTTAATATATTTTGTAAAATCTTTGCATTCTATTTTAGTATCATTTAAATATATATTTACATGTTTATTAGTACAAATAGCAAGATCAAATACACGTTTACTAAATAATGCAAGTATATCAGATGTTAAACTTTTATATCCAAAACGATGATATTCAGGAATAAAACTAATTTTAGTATAAGAACTTTTATTAGAATCTTCAATCATTGGTTTAGTTTTTTCTCTCATATTTTTACTAAAAGTTTGTTTATAATATTTTTTATTTTTAGAATCAACTGTTTCTATTTCAAATTTAGATGAAAAGATATTTGTTAATTTTGCACCAAAACCATTCTTACCTCCAACAATTTTACCTTTTTCTTCATATGTTGAAGATGTTCTGAGATTTCCAAAAATTAATTCTGGTACATAAAGTTTAGTATCATTATGATATTCTACTTCAATACCTGGACCATCATTCCAAACGGATATTTCTCCTGTATCTTTATTAAAATTTACTTTAATATTTTTACAATCTTTATTACGTACTGTATGATCACTAGCATTTACGATAATTTCATCAAATATTTTATATAAACCTGGTGAGAATAATATATCCGATTTTATAAATCTATTTTCTTCATCACTATATATCCACATCGGAACCATATTTGTATCAACTGTACCGATATACATGTCTGGACGTAATAGAGCATGATCGATATCATCTAATTTCTTATATTTATTATCAACTGTATTCGATTTATTTAATTTACTAGTTTTATCAGATTTATCAGATTTAACAGATTTAACAGATTTTTCAGTCATTCTATATTTGTATAACTACTATATTATCTTCTTAAATCTATGATTATAAAAATCAATTTTTTTTTGTTATTATTATATTAAAATTATTCAAAATTAAAAAATTTATAAAAATTATAAAAATTTTCATAGGGGATAAGAAATTTTCAACACATATAAAAATACTTTATTATTAGAGACATTATAACTTTTAATTCTATTTACTTATATTTATCTGTTTTATTAGTTATTGTTTTTAATAGACATAATATTTTTTGTTATAAATTAAAATACTTAAATTAAAAATAATATATTATATTATATAATGGAAAATATATTTAATTGTATGATATGTAAATATAAAACTTCAAATAAATCAAATTTTAATAAACACTTAATATCAATTAATCATGTAAATAATTCGGAAATAATGAAATATTGTACATTATGTAATAAATATTTTGATACAATCGATAAATATAAAAAACATAAATATAATATACATAATAAAAAAAATAAAACAAAAAAATATATATTAGAAAAAAATAAAACAGATCTAAATAATAATAATATAAATAATAACACACATATTATAAGTAATACTATAGATAATACTATAAGTAATAATATAAGTAATATAAATAATAATGTAGAAGAAATTAAAGATAATATCAATGAAACAAGAGAAGAAATTATAGAAGTTAAACATGTTGTAACAAAAGCAATTACAAAAGCATCAGCATTAATTAAATATTTAATGAAAAATTATCCAGAAATTCCTCCATTAAAAAAAATAGATAAAGAATCATTAGATATTTTAAGATTAGAATATAAATGTCAAGTAAATCCTAATAATTTATATTTATTAGAAGAGAAAATGGTTTTTCAAAATATAGATAATGTTTTCATAGAAAATATATCAAAAGTAATATTAAAAATAGTTCATTATAAAGATCCAGAAAAACAATCTATATATAACACAGATTGTTCACGTAATAATTATATCATTAAAACTTCTGCAAATTGGAACGAAGATAAAGCCGGTATAAAATTTGCAGAATATGTCATAAAACCCTTTCTATTATTAATCAAACAAAATATTACAAATTATAGAAATTATCTTGATAAATTAAGATCTACAACAAAAATGAATATTATAGAATTAGATGTACATAATAAAATTTTTGAAGCAACTATTAAATTAGAAATAGATTTATTAAGTGAAAAACTGGTTACTCCTATAGTAAAAAGATTATCGCCATATCTTAGATATATTGAAGAGGAAATAGAACAATTTGAAAAAATTAAAAAAATAGATAGATTACAAAAAGATCTAAAAAATATTATAAAAACATTAGACGATTCTGATGATTCTGATAATTCTGATAATTCTGATGATTCTGATAATTCGGATGATTCTGATAATTCGGATGACTCTGTTAGTAATATATAATAATATAAAAATTATATTAGATTATATTATATTATATAATGAGTTATGAACAAAAATATTTAAAATATAAAAAAAAATATATTGAGCTTAAAAATTTACAAAATGTATTACGAGAAAATAATCTTAAAGGTGGTTATTCTAATACAGAAATTGATAGATCACAAAAAATTATTTCAGATATTAATATTAATAATAAAGATGAAATATATTTATCAAGTACATATAATCCATTAAAATCACAAATAAATAAATATTTTGATTTATTAGATAAATTATTGGTAAAAACAGACAATATGATAATTAATATGGATTTTATTAATAATTTTAATAGAAATATCTATTATGATTCTGATAATTCATTTTCCATTAATGTGGATACAAATAATTTTAATAATCAAAGTATTTATAAAATAGATAGATTATTAACATCAACTACAAATTGTAAAATATTTAAATTAAGTAAAACATCTCAATTAGAAAATCATAGAGGACTTTTAGATAATTTAGTATTAAAACAATATTTTGATAATATTGATAATTATGATTATTTATCATTAGAAATCGGACGTGTAGTTAAATCAAGAAAACCAACTGATGTTCTAACTTTTGAGAATAATTATTATAAAATCACAGAAGAAGAATTTAATAAATTTAATTTTAATGATATTAATCTTAAAGATTTATTAAAAACAAATACCGATGACAATATTTTTGATGATGAACATTTTGACAGATTATATATATCATGTAAAAATATTAATGCAATAAATGATTTTATTATAAATTTAATCTTACAAAAAATAACAATTGACAATAATTTCCCAAAAAATTTTGTTAAATATCATAATTTATATATTACCAAATTATCTGATGGTAAAGAATCGTATTGTTTATTAATGGAACAAATTGATGGAACAATAAAAAATTTATATGATCAAATAAATACTTATTATGCAGAAATATCAATTTTATTTAGATATATTACTATTGTAATTTTATCAGAAATTAATATATTATTAGAATGTTTAAAACAAAAAGAATTTTTATTTAATCACACTGATTTAAAATTAGAAAATGTATTTTTTAAGAAAGAACAAATAAATAATGATGAATTATTAGAGAGTTTAAATAATCCAGATAATCATAATATAATATATTCTAAAGAATCTAAAGATAGATTGAAACAATTTAAAATTGTTTATAATAATGATAAATATACATTATATGAAATTAATAATAATAATTTATTTAAATATATATTTTTATTAGCAGATTTTGATAAGAGTCAAATTACATATAAAAATATTAGATTTTATAATAAAGAATCAAAAATAGATTCACAATCATTTATGAAAGTTTTATTGCAATCTTCAAAATTATTAAATTCATCAAAATTTGTTGAAAATATAAATAATGAAGAAATACAAAAATTATTTAATAGACAAGAATTTGAGGAAAAATTTTATGATGCACAAGAAGGAACAAAAGCACCAAAAACAACAGAAACATTAGAAGATACAGAAGATATATATACACATAGTTCAAAATTTAAAAAAGAATACAATTTAATTAGATTATCATTTATAAAAAGAATTAGTGAATTAACTGGAATTAATGTAGAAACTGAACAATTAATTTTACGTTATAATATGTTTCCATATTATACATCTTATGATATCCAAACATTTATATTATCATTATTTACATTAAAAAAATTCGAATTTACTAATGAAAATGCGTGTGATAAACTTTTATCTAATATATTTAAAGAATATTTTGCTGATTGGAGTCTGCTTTATAATATATATAAAGATTACGATTGGTCACAATTAACTTCAAAAGATCAAAAATTTTTATATTTACAAAATTTTGGTTATTTAATAAAACCATTAATGGATAACGAATCTTCAAATATTTCACTTTATAATATATCTATTTTTAATAGAGCTGATATATCACCATTAAAATTATCATATGTTAATAAATTATATATATCACCATTTTATAAATTGTGTTTATCTATTCCAATTTGTTATAATAAATTATATACACAATTAACATTAAAACAAAAAATTAAAACCTTAACATCGTCTATAAAAACATTTTCAATTAATCCAAGAAATACTTTAAGTGAAATACAAGAATTAATACCACTATATCGTACTTTAAGTGAAATACAAGAATTAATACCACTATATCGTACTTTTAATATAGAATCTTTAGATAAAAATAGAAATTTATTTGATATTTATTATACAGGTGATACTGATGAAACAAATAAATGGATTATTAAAACAAATAGATATTCTCATTTTAGATATTTATATGAATATGATAATATTAAATTAGACGATATCGTTAAATTAATTATTGAAAAGTTTTTTAATTAATTATTGAAAAGTTTTTTAATTAATTATTGAAAAGTTTTTTAATTAATTATTGAAAAGTTTTTTAATTAATTATTGAAAAGTTTTTTAATTAATTATTGAAAAGTTTTTAATTAAAAAAAGTTTAAAAATTCTAATAAAATGATATATTTCTAATTAAGAATTATATATTATAGTAATATTATATGATAAAAACACTATGTACATATATTTATAATAAATATTATGGATTAATTGAAACTAAATGTCATGTATGTAATTATCCATTTATGATAAATAAAAATCACTATAGATCTAAATTATATTGTGGTATATATTGTGCAAATAAAGATAATAAATAATAAATAAAAAATAAAATTATTTAACTTGAAATATAATAATAAGTATTATTATATGTCAAATTTTAATAGACCCATAAATTTTAATAGAGATATTGTTACAGATTATGATAAAAATAATATTGATAAAAAATCTTATGTTGATGAAAAAGAAAGATTATTAAAAAATAAATTTAAGAGTGATGATTATAATTTTACAGAAGTTAAAACACCTGTAAATCCATTATTTGTACCAAATGCATTAATAACCAATCAATTAAATTATAATGCAGTTAATCAAATAAATCAAAGAGAATATGATCCATTATTACATTATCTAAATGAAAAAGGATTATATGATAAAAATACAAAAATACGTTATAATGTTGATTATGTTAACATAGATAGTGCAAATAGAAATAAAACATCAAGAAATATAATAAAAACAAATATTAAAACAGTTCAAAATAGTTTAAGTATAGTTGGTAATAAATTATCAATACAACTTTCAGAAAGTCAAACAGTATTATTCAAAGTAGGTGATAAAATTACTATTAGTAATTTAAATCCAGTAGAAATTAAATATAAAGCATTTAATGTAAATAATGCAAATATAAATAATCCAAATGGATTAATTATACAATTTTACAATAATCAAAATTATGTCCAAATAAATATTAATCCAAATTGTAACATAAATCAATATATAAATTATTCAGGTGTTAATACAACAAATGTAAAGATTATATTATCTGGTATTATTGGTGTTAAAAAATCAGGTAGTGATTATTATAATGATGTAACATCTGCATATATAGGTAATATTCCTACATCTTTTTTAAATTCAGAACATCAAATATATATTACTCCACCAAATACAACAATAACACCACAACAAAATGTTTTTTATATATTAATGCCATATTTATCTGATGGTACAAATATAGCAATTATAAATAATTATACTATATCTTTTACATTTAATCATTATAATTTTATTCCTGTAAATCAAATAAATGCAGATTATCCAGTTAATGCAAATCAAATATATGGATATCAATTAATAAATTCAATAGATACAGTAAAAAATACAATATCATTTCAAATATATCCACCATTAGATTTATCATTATCAACTAATTCATCATATGAATATTTAAATTTTGGGAATTCAATATATATTGGTTTAATAGAAAATACATTACTAGGATATTATGATTCTAATAATTATGTTATTAATTTAAATAAATTATTTACAAATGTTATATTAGTAAGATTAATAGATTCATTTTTTTATAATCCAAATAAAACAATATTTTCTACAGGAGATAATAAAAATAATAAAATATATTTTCAAAGTGTAGAAAATATCGAAGAAATTCAATATATAGAACTAGATTCTGGTATTTATAATTTAGATGAATTAAAAAAAGAAATAGAAAATAAATTTAGTCAATTATCCAGAAATATATCTGATCCTATTTTTAATTATGATTTAAATTATAATATTATATTTGATGCAAATATAGATACAAATGTTGTGACTTTTTATAGTTATAAAACAAAAACATTACAAGTACCAATAACTTCAGTAAATCCTATAATTGATCCAACTGATATGTCAATTGGTGTTGGTACATATATTATAACGATAAAACACGATAATCATGGAATTACAACACCTACACAAAATATAATATTTTCAGGTTTTATTGATCATCTTGGAATATCAGCAAATGATTTAAATGGTGAACAAACAGTAACAATTATAGATAAAGACAGATATCAATTTACATTAAATAATATAAATCTGAATCCACTTCAAAAAATAATAACAAATGGTGGTAGAAATGTTCAAGTTAAAGTTCCATCAAGAATAAAATTTTATTTTAATTATGAAGATACTGTTGGAAATGTACTTGGATTCCGTTATGTAGGAAATCCAACATCTATAACAAATTTTAGTTATATAATCAATAATTATGATTTATATTTAGATGAACCATTGACTGATGATAATGGAAATGATATAATAGTAAAACAAAATGCTATAAATTTATATAATTTTAATTATTTTTATATATCATGTAAAGAATTACCAATTTTAACAAATTCAACAAAAGTTTCAAATATTTTGGCAAAGATATTAATAAATAATGATAGTAATATATTACTTAATACTTTTTCAATTACACCATCATTTTATTATGATCCTATTTATGAATTATATCAATTAACATTACAATTTTATTATCCAAATGGAAAATTAGTTGATTTTAATGGATTAGATCATAATTTTCTATTAGAAATAACAACATTTGATAATATACCTGAACTTACTAATATTACAAGTAATATAACAATTGATAAATAATAAACAATTGATAAATAATAAACAATTGATAAATAATAAACAATTGATAAATAATAAACAATTGATAAATAATAAACTAAATTTATCTTTAAGAAATTCTTTCAGTAACTGCTTTTTTAACTATTAAATTATACATATTTAATTTTGGATTTAATGAAATTATCATTGATAAATATGTATCAGTTAATTTTTTCATCATTTTAACATTAATATCAATATAATCTTTAAAATATGGATATACATATTCATTCAATGTTCTAACAATTTTATCATCTTTTGTGATTGAAATAATAATATTTGGTTCTAATAATTTATTAATATATTCTAATAAACCAACGAGTGTTATTGATTTATCATCATCTTCATCATTTTCATATAAATTTAAAGTATTTTTAATTATTTTTTTTGGTAATATTTCAAAAATATATTTTTTAATACTCATATTATTTATTTCTGTAGTAGCAATTTTAACAACATTTTCATCTAATATATTATTATATTCGTCATCGTCAATTAATTTTACATTTGGCATTTTTGATGCTAATTCGACACGAATTAATTTTTGTACAATATGATATAAATTAACTAACATAGTATTTTTAATAATATGTTCAAATATAGCGACTATTCTATCTAGAACATAATTATCTCCTTCATATACATATGGTAATTCAAAATAATCATTTATATGTTTAGTTAATAAATCTATTGCTATTGTTATATTTTTTGTAATTTCTGGATCTATATTTTTGATATTCTTCTTAGATTTTTGTAGAACATCATTTAATTGAATAAATATTTTATTTATCACTTGAGTAACATCAGTCGCTTTAATTTCATCTTGTGTTTTAAATAATTCTTCCCATAATGTCATATATGTTCGATAATCATCATTATTTATTTCTAATATTTTATCAACAACATCATTATATAATTGTAATATATCTGAAACTGATTCAATATTTTTTGTTTTTAATTCATCAATAAAATTTCTATTTAATACATCATTTCTAGTTTTTTGTCTTCTTAAGAATGTATTTGTTTTATTTAATTCATAAGATGGTGTACCATCGGGATTAGGAGGTTCTAACTCTTTTAATTTTTGTTTATTTTTTTGTATTTTATCAATAATTTCTTGTTGTCTATATTGTTGATCAGTCGTTGGTGGCGATATTCGACTAATTTCATTTTCTAATAATTCAATTTCTTTATCAATTTTATCTTTTTTATCTTTATTTAATTTATTTATTTCTTCTCTATTTGTAATATCAATATTTATATATTTATGATATTGTCCCATAATTTGATCAATATTTTGTAATAATGGTAAATGTGTAATTTGTTTTGTAATATTATTAAAAAAATAATTATGAAAAGTATTATTTGATTGGAATTTATATGAATTTAACATTGAATAAAAATCATGATTTAATAAATAAATTAACATTCTTAATATTATATTATGAAATCTCATATTATGTTTAATTCTTGTAATTGTTGCTATTTTATCATTAATTTCTTTCATTATAGATACAAGATTTTTATTACTAGTTTCATCATTAAAATTTTCAATTATAACATTTAATGATTTTGAACAAATATCATATGGTCTTATACCAAATCTATTTTTAGAATCTTTATTATATACAGATATATTTTGAAATTCTTGATCTTCTAATATATATCTAACTGCACTATCATTATATTGAAGTAATGCAATCATTAAAGGTGTATTTCCATCTTTATCTTTAATATTTAATGAAGCACCATTTTCTAATAATTTCTTTAATATATCAGCATTGTATTTATAATAATATTCATTTGTTGTATTACCAACATTAGAACTCATAATTTTATAAATATTTTTATCTTTCATTTGTTTTACCATTACATCTTCAGCATAATTATAAAGTGACATTTTTTTGTATTTTTTAAATAATTTTATAATTGATTTTTGAATATCTTCAAAATGTATTTCATGTATATTTAATTTATTAAGTTGTGTAATATTAATAATATTATATTCATTAGTTGGATTAATTAATCCTCTGACATATCTAAAACCAAAATCATTTGTTGTAATATTTACTATATTTTCCATATTTGCTAAAAATATTTTATCAATTAATTTTGCAATAGATATTAATAAAATACTATTATCACCTGTTGATGGGTTTACAGTATTTTTAATTTCTTCATTAAATTTATCAATTATATTACCTAATTCTCTTATATTTCCAAGTCTTGGTCGTGGTATCGATAATATATTATCATATATATATTGTAATATATGTTTAGTAATCAAATATTTTTGGATATTTAAATAATCATCAAATAATTTTGAAATAATTGGAAAAGAAGAATTTCCTTTATTATTTGTATTATCTTTACCAGCTTCTATTTGTAATACACCAGTTTTATCTGCTGGATTTGAAGCTGTATAATTATAATTATTATTATTAGTTACATCATCGTATTTTACTGTAATATCTGCATCAAGATTAGTAATATCAACTTGATTTGCTGGTGGAATTGGTTGAATTGGTTGAATTGGTTGAGTTGCTAGAAAACCATTTTGTCCATTACGAATAGGTGTAGCATTAGTATCAATATATTTCACAAGATTTAATTTGTTAAATTGAATTAGATATTTTTCTATTAATTTCTTTTTATTTTCTCGTTCAGATACTCGATCATTTTTTTCATTTATTAATAATAAAATATCATCATATGTTTTAAAATAATCAGGCAATTTATTTAGTTCAGAATAAAATATATTTTCTAAATTATCGGTATTTGTATTTATAGGATTTACAAAATTATTAAAATATTGTTTGATATATTTTATAGAATGAGTTAAATTAATATAATCTATTATTTTATTTAAAACAAAATAGATATTTTTGATAGGTGATATTGATTCTTGTTTAATTTTTTTCTCATCAGATGTAAATTCATCTATAAAAATTTTACATGTATCTTTTAAATATTTATATAACACACTAATATTGTGGTTATTATTATTAATAATATGTATAATTTCATTAGAATCTGTTAAATTATTATATAATTGTTTTAATTTATTTAAAATATCATTATATTCTTTGAATATTTTAGGTAATATATTTGTAATACTCATAATATTTATAATAATATTGTTTATATCAAACAAAATATTAGAATTAAATAAATTCATTTGATCTTCTGTTTTTATTTTTCTAAATATTTCATCCATCCGTACTTTTAATTCATTGATTTGATTTATTAAAATATTATTAAATATTCTGATACGATTTGTTATATATTTAGTAGACGATCCAGCCTGACGATATTGATATATTTGTTGTTTAAGAATATTTGTATCAAGTGTATTGTTTGCATTTAGATCACCAACATAACGTACATTTAATCTTTGGTTTAAAGTTGGATCATTATTAAAATCATCAATAAAATCAATAATATTTTTTATTTTTTTTATATTTTTTTTTTCTTTTTTATTTTTATCATCAAAATCTTCAATTTGATCAAAATCCATATTCTGTATTGGTTGGATATCAAATTCAGATCCAGGTACAATTGCTAAACCTCCAACAGTATTTAGTATTAAATCACAATCGTCATTTCTAATAATAATTGGATTATATAATTGATTCGGGTTTAATTGATCAAACAAAAATGGTTGAATAATTCTATTATAATCAATTAATACATCGCCAATATTATTAAATTTTTGTATATTCGCACCATCATTAATATCATTCATTTGTTCATAAAATTCTGAAGTAAATAATAATAATCTTGTAAATCTCTCAATCGTTTCAATAAATTTATCTAATTTAATAATAATATTATTGTCTAACAGTTGTTTATTTTCATTTAATTTTTCCTTAATATCTTCAATTATTTCATTTTTTTTATTATCTAAAATTTTATTATAATCATTTTCTGGCATGATTTTATCTGTAATTGAATTATTTGGACCCCAACCATTTTCGGTATTACTTTCGAATTTTATTTCTTTTTTAACATTATCTAATTTTGTTAAAATTAATGTTTGAATACTTTTATTAACATCAGCAGATATATCAAATATTTGTTTATTTTTTTTTTCATCATTTAATTGTGGATTTTGTAATATTTTTATTATTTGATCATTAATATCACTTGAATTTATTTTTTCATTAATATCTTTTGGAAATAAATATTGTGAATTATATAAGGTACGATATTGATTATTAAATATTGTCTTAACAAAATTATCACGTTGCATTAAATCTACTAAATTATCGGTAAAATCTTTAATTAAACTAGATTTTATTTTTATTTTTTTATCAGGAATTAATTGTTTATCAACTTTTGAAGGGGGTTCAGTATTTTTACCAATTACTGCATAATGCAAAGGTGTTTTATAACCGTTGTCTATGGCATTAATATTATGACCAGCATTTAATAATTCAACAATAATATCGTATAATTGATTTTGTACTGCAAGATGAAGTGGAGTTTTTCCATTTTTATCATGTGATAATAATAGAGTAAAATTAGAATTTAAATATTTTATTAAATCTAATTTTTTTTTCGAAGATAAATTATCATTTGATATAATTATATGTAATATACTTTCTCCATCTTCATTTAACATATCATTGGTTGTTATACCATTTGACATAATAAAATTTCCAAGTTCTAATATATTAACTTCATCAGTAGATACTTTTAATAATAATGTTGATATAATAGTTGGATCAACTTCTTTTGTTGGAATTATAGTTCTATTTATATATGGTGGTAATCTAGGTGGTAATTTAGATTGATTTGGTTTAATTTGTTGTTTACTCATTGGATTTTTATACATTATATAATAATATTTGAAAATTGTTTTATTAAATTATATTCAATAATTTAATAAAAAATTTAATTATCTATTTTATTAAATTATATTCAATAATTTAATAAAAAATTTAATTATCTATTTATATTATCTATTTATATTATCTATTTATATTATCTATTTATATTATCTATTTATATTATCTATTTATATTATCTATTTATATTATCTATTTATATTATCTATTTATATTATCTATTTATATTATTCCTTAAATGCCAATAGATTGCAAGTTATTTTTTAGATGTTTTAACACTTATGTCAGTTAAAAGTTAATGATATTTTAATTAATTTCATCATTTAGATCATATTGTTTGTATGCAGGACATGCTACTTTTGCAGCCGGTTCTTTTCCAGCTCTAGTTGCATTGTATCTAGCAAATTCAACATATTGATCGCCTTCTGGTTGTCTGAGTGGTGAAAAATGGATGCATTGATTTGGTTGACAGTTATATGTATTAAAAATTAAATTATTTTGAGTTGTTAAGATTTTTCCACCACAATTTTGTAAAGCTCTTCTGTAGGCATGATCGTCTGCAATCCCTAATGTCTTTTTAATATGTGTTTCACGCATAAAAGATGGTCTATAATCGGTAAATTGGCAATAATTCATAACTGCTGGACAAGAAGTCCAATAATTATCTCTGGCAAAATTCATACTTATATATTATATAAAGATTTTTTATTTATTTTCTAATTTTTCTTTAATTTTTATATAAAGTTCTTCCTTTTTATATTGAATTCTTTTTGATCCTTCTTTATGAAATAAAGGAATTTGTAGTATTTTAGCAATATCATCTAATTTTTTTTTATTATATATTTCTATATTATCTAATGTTTTTAAATTTTTAATATCATATGAATTAAGTGAATCATTATCTCCACCTATATCTACTTTTATCTTTTTACCTTTTGATTTTTTTGATCCAAATGATATCATATCGTGTAAACTTTTAATTTGCATACTTTCTATAGATATTTTATCAGTTTCATCATCTACTTGTTGTTCTATTTCTTGTTTTATTTGTTGTTCTGTATTTTGTTTTTGATTTGATTCATATTGTTTTTTAGAGTTTGAAGTTGTTGATTTAATAGATGTAGTTGATTTAGATCCATTTGATCTATTTTCTGTATTGTCGACATTTCTATTATTTGATTTTGTTGAAACTGATTTATTATCTGTTGTTTTGTCATTTGATTTAGATCTATTATTTGATGATGTAGATCTATTGGTTTCATGTTTGGACGTATTATCAATATTCTCATCATCATATTGCCTCCGATTAACAGACATATTTAAATTTGCAATATTATCATTATTATCATTATTATCATTATTATCATTATTATCATTATTATCATTATTATCATTATTATTATGTTTAACAGAAATTGTTGTATTATAAGATGAATTAGATGATGAATTAGATGATGAATCAGATGATGAATTAGATGATGAATCAGATAATGATGATTTTTTTAAATCATTATTTATAATATCAACATTATCATCAGATGTATTACTAATAATATCATCATCGTTTGTCATTTTTTTATTATCTGATTGTTTTTTATTATTTTCATTATGTTCAATATTATCTTTCTTAATATTATCTTTCTTAATATTATCTTCTTTATTAAAATCAACTTTAAATAAATCTGGATTTTTTACATCAGACAGATAATTTAAAATATTTTTATTATTTGAATCAGAATCAGTAAAATAATTTGACATATTTGTTATTTTTTGAGAATGAATTTTATTAATTTTTTTTGTTTGATTTATAAGATCATTATTAAATTCTTTGATTTCATTAGTTACTGAATAGAATTTTGTTTTTAATATTTTTAATATATTTTCATTATTTTCAGTTATAGTATGTTTTAATAATTTCATTTCGTTTGTTAAATAAATTGCAATTAAAACGATTAATCCAACCAATAATATAAATTTTAGTTCCATTTTTATATTATTAAAAATTAAAAAATAATAATAAAATAAACGTAAGAAAAAAAATTGATTATATATGTATAAAATAATTATATTTAAATAAGTATATAAATAATAATATAAATAATAATAATAATATAAATAATAATGAAAGAAAAAACAATAACTATTATAACTGACAAATTAATATATATCAATCGGTATTATTATGAATCAGATGAAATGTTTTATTTTAGAGTAAAATATATTATTGATAATTATAATAAAATAGATCTTGATAAACTAATAGGATTATCAAAAATAGAACAACAAAAAAAATTTAATGAATGTGATTATGATTTATCTACCAGAATTTAATTTATCTTTAGCATAATCAATATTCACAACATCTCCAGGTGTTATTCTTCTAGAAGAATCCCATTCTTTTAATAATACACCACCACCAGTTGTTGTAACTGGATATATTTCACTAGGTTTATCTGTTACACAAATTGGAGGATGTGGTGGAATAGGATACCATTTTTCAGGAGGTAATATTGTGTATCCCCATTCATAATCATCTCTATCTTCTTTGTGAACTGGTAATATATTGTAATCACTATATTCTATTTCAGATGTCATAACTCCATCTTTTTCACGTGATCCATTTGCAGCATATTTTCTATGAATTTTATATTTATATGTTTCAAAATTATCAGAATCATAATCTCTTTCAACACAATCTTTACATGGTCCTGGTTTATATTTTATTGGTTTTTTAGATTCATAACCATCATTATCATCATTATCATTATATTTTCGTCTATCTAGATAATTATCATATTCATCCTCATCATGTTTATAAAATACATCATCTGTATCATCTTTTTTATGTTTTTTAATTAATTTATCAGATTCAGTTTTGGTTTTACCAATATTTACTAGATTTTCAATTTTACAAGATGGATTTATAAATATATTATCAATTAATATATATAACGCGAATAAAACAATTGAAGATACTAATATATCTTTTGTATCAAGATTTGTTCTGGGGATAATTTTAAGTAATCCAACAATTGATGCAAATATTAATGTATATTTAAAAAATTTAAATTTATCAATTAAAGTCATTTATATAATTAAAATAGAAAATTTATTATTTGTATTTAAAATATTAATTTTTTTAGATGTTTTAACACTAATGCTAATTAAGATTCATGTAATGCAACGTTTAAAATTAAATTTTAAACTTTGCCTAAAGCAAAATATTTTCTAACCGAAAAATAGTTGTTAAAGACAAGTTTTTACGCTTAGAAAAGAAGATTTATTATTAAATATTATTATTAAATATTATTATTAAATATTATTTTCTAACCGAAAAATAGTTGTTAAAGACAAGTTTTTACGCTTAGAAAAGAAGATTTATTATTAAATATTATTTTCTAACCGAAAAATAGTTGTTAAAGACAAGTTTTTACGCTTAGAAAAGAAGATTTATTATTAAATATTATTATTAAATCTTATTTTCTAACCGTTATAAATTATTATAGTTAATCCAATCATCATAATAGTCATTATAACTAATAATGAAATTAATGCCATAAAATGAGGATAATATTTTCTATTAATATCTTCTAATATAGGCTGTATGATATTTTTCATAATTTTTTTTCTATTTTTTTCTTTTGATATTTCTTTTGTTAAAATATCAATTAAATTATCCGCAATAGGACCAATATAATTATTCATTAATATAGAATAACAAATTTATAATATATTTATAACGCCAATATAAAATATTTTTTTTATAAAATTTATTATATAATGGATATTTTGGATATAGATACAACAAAAACAATATTATCACCGGCAAATAAATTTTTATTAATATTATATGAAAATAAAAATATAGAAATAAATTTATTTAATGTATATTTACCTTTTGGTAGTGAAAAATTTAACGATAAATTAATATTAAATATTGAATTAGAAGATAATAATAATAATAATAATATAATCAGTAAAATGATTAGTTTAGAAGAGAATATAAAAAATGGAAACATGAATATACCATTTCAAACAAAAAATTTATTAAAAACTAAAGGATTTACACAAAATATTAAAAAAAGTAAATTAGGATATATTATAAGAAGTCATATATTAAAAAATACAGAAATTTTTATGAAAACAAAAAATAATGGTAAATTAGATATAGATCATATAAATCTTGTTAATACAACATGTAATATAAAAGGATTAATTAAAGGATGTTGGTTTAATGATAATAGTTATGGTTTATATATTACTTTAAATTCTATAGAAATTACCAAAATGTAACATTAAACAAGTTAAATAAATTAAACTAAACTAGATTCAGCTTATTGTTGATATATCAGAAGATGAATTTGATTTTGATGAAAATGTTATAGAATCTGTATCAGTTTGTATATTAGATTGTGTATTGGCTCTTGATTGTTTAGATTTTTTTGATTTTTCTGTTTTTTCTGTTTTTTTTGTTTTTTCTGTAGTATCCATTGTTGTTACACTATCTGTTTTTTTAGATGAATTTGTATTATCAGTTATTTTTTCAGATAAATGTTTTTCAATTTCATTTGTTACTTTATTTATATCAATAGAATTTAACATTTCTTTGGTAATAGATTTTTCCATTTCTACAGCTCTATCAAAATTATTTAATAATGGATTTTTTTCTTTTACAATTCTATAAATTGCTGCTTTATAATTACGTGCTTTTTGCATATCTTCTGGTTTATCTTTATTTAATTTTAATATTTCTATAATTTTCATAACTGTTCTTTCATGAATATCAGATGACTGTCTAGCTATTTGATGTGCAATATCAGATATATCTGAACCATCTGAATTTACAGGATCGACATATTTTTGATTATCACTTATTTTTGAAGTTATTTCTGAAAATGTAGATATTGTTCTTTCCCCATGAATTCTTGAAATATGTTTATCTTTTTTAGATTTAGATTTAGATTTAGATTTAGATTTTTTAGATGACTTTTTACCACCTTTTTGTTCAATAGTATTTTTTATATTATTTACAGAAACTTCATTTGTTTTATTTATTATTTTATCTAAAATATCATTTGTAGAAATACTTAATTCACTATCTTTATGTAATAAAGTATTTATTTTTGTTCTATTTAAAATACCATCTATGATTTTATCAGTAGCAATTGTTAATTCAGAATTAATGTTTTTTTTATCAGATAATCCTCCACTCTGTGATCTTATAATTCTTTCTTCAGTTTTATCAGCCGATTTTTTATTAAAAGCATTTTCTATTTCTCTAAAAAAATGTTCTGTTTGATCAGATAATATTGGTTGATTTAATTTAGATACATCTTTTGGTACATCTTTTGGTACAGGAGTATCACTATCATCACTTATATCTATCATATCTCTTCTAAATGTAAATGTATCATGCTCTGGATTAATTTTTGTTTGTTGTTTAACAATAATTACAGTTGGATTGACAGTTGGATTGACAGTTGGATTGACAGTTGGATTGACAGTTGGATTGACAGTTAGATTATTATCGCTTGAATCATCTTCAATAACTTTTTCACCAGATTTATTAACAAATGTTAGATCAGCTCCTTTTTCAATATATAATTTAACTAAACTATTAAATCCAAGTATTGTTGCATAATGTGTAGGTGTATTGCCATTTTTATCTTGTGAATTTATTGCAGTTTTTAATTTATATTGACAACTATCTCTTAATAATTTACCCAAATGTATAACCATATTTCCAGTTGTTGCATATATTGTCATATAATGTAATATGTTTCTACCAGATTCATCACATTTAGTTATATCTGTAGGCATTTTATCTAATTTACATAATAAATAACAAGCAATATCTGGTCTTTCATCACTTAAACATTCTAATAATATATTATTAAATTCATCAGAACAAAATAATCCTCCTCCATTTTGATTATTATTTATGTTATCAGAATTATTTGCAGTTTTAATATCACCTCTTTTAAAAGTAAAACTTGATTCAGTATCAGATTTTATATTCATTTATGTTATATATTATATAATTAAATAATATTTTAAAAAAATAAAATTAAATTAAATATAGTTATATATTATTTTATAGTAAATATAAATTTTCTAATCTATAATATATATTAATGAATCTAACCGGAAATCAAAAATTATTATTATTAGGTGGTTTAGTTTTAGTAGTTCTTTATTTAATGTTCAAACGTGAAAATTTTGAAGCAACATCTTCTGAAAGTGTTAATGATACTTCTGATAATGATGTCAGTTCAAGTGATACACATTCATCTGATAATGATTCATCATTATCAAGTGTTATTATTGAAGAAGATAAAACTATGCCTAAAAAAGAAGGTGATAAATTATTAGAAAAAAAAATGAGAAATAAAAATAGTGCACATCATGGAGAATACAAAAAAGTAAGTTATGCTGGTAATACTCGTGATCAAAATGGCACACAAAGTTTAGATGATTTCTTTGATATTGGTAATCCATTAAATGAAAATGAAAATTCTGATTATTATCCAAATGATGAAGGATCCAGCTTGGCAGCATATTCTGGTAGTCCACGTCGTGAATTAAGTGATGAAGAAAAATTTAATGCATCCGCACTTTTACCAAAAGAAGAAAAACAAGATTGGTTTGATGATGTTACACCACAAAAAATAAAAAATCGTCATTTAATCAATATTTACAGACCAATTGGTGTAAACACTGTAATTACATCACGTAAGAATCCATCTCTCGATCTTCGTGGTAACCCAGTCAATCCCAAAACATTTGTATCACCATTCCTCAACTCCTCTATTGAACCTGATGTTAATGCAAGAGGTATTTGCGTATAAAACGCAAATAACTCTTGCCTTAAGGCTAATTTTTCTTTGGAAAAAATTAGCGTTAACGATCGTGGAATAGGAAAATCAGTGTCTAAGTTGTATACTATTATGATAAAAATTGAATGATAAAAATTTTATTATTTATTAAATATTATAAATAATAAAATGAAATTAGCTATCATTGGATCACGTGAATTTAATGATTATGATCTATTAGTAAATAAAATAAATCATTTATATGATGTTAAAAATATAAAAAAAATTGTTTCTTTTCTAATTAAAACTCAATAATTTTTCTTCTAAGAGGTAGTTGCTTAAGTAACTCCATCTTTCAAAAAAATTGTTTCTTTTCTAATTGAAACTCAATAATTTGCAAAAGATAATAATATTGAAACAGAAATATATTTACCAGATTGGAAAAAATTTGGTAAAAAAGCAGGTTACATTAGAAATAAATTAATAATAGACAATTGTGATGAAGTAATTGCATTTTGGAATGGTAAATCAGCTGAAACAAAAATAACTATTGATATTGCAAAAAAAATAAATATACTACTGAATATCCCTTAACAGCCTATCAGTGTTTTAACACTGATGCCAGTTAAGATTCATGTAACGCAAAGTTTAAAATTTAATTTTAAACTTTGCCTAAGGCAAAATATTTAAAAATATTTTGCGTTACTTTTGATATATTTTTCAGGCGGATAAAGGATAATAAAAATTGAATAAATTTTATCTTATTATCTAATAAATATCATTAAATATTATAAATAATAAAAATATAATGGATAATAATAATGATAATTTAGATAATAATAATGATAATTTAGATATTAATACATCAACAAATAATATTAATGATAATCATGATGATAATCTTGATGATAATCATGATGATAATTCTGGTGATAATTATCAAGAATTAATAAATAAATATATCGAATATTATAAAAAAGCATATCCAGAAAAAAATATAAAAAATATGTTTGATAATATAAATATAGATGATCAAACTAGTACTAATCATATTATGGAAATGTTCTATACGGAGATATTAAAATTTAATAAAATAGATAATAATGTTTATACTAATTCAGATGATTTTGATAAAACAAAATTTAATGAATTATTTGGATTAAAAATAAATGAAGAAATAAAATGTGTATCTTTTTGCGTGATATCATTATTAATAGAAGTTATAAATAATAATTATACAAAATGGAATATTATTAACTTATTATAAATAGTTAACTTATTATAAATAGTTAACTTATTATAAATAGTTAACTTATTCTAAATAGTTAACTTATTCTAAATATTTTTTTTCAATAAGTTTACATAATAAATGATAAAATTTATTATTATTTTTATTTATTTTTTTAACATCATCAACTTTATGATTTAATAAAATTTCTTTTATCAATGGTCCTAACATCAAAGTTAATAAATTTTTGCCATCTGCACTAAAATTATCAAGTTCAATTTCAGTTCTACCAAAATTAATACCTTCTAAAAATTTTGCAACTTTTTCTAAACTCTTTTCTAATGAATTATTTGTATAATATTCATCTATATAAATCTTATGAATTTTTTGTCCAAATTGTTTCATAAAAATATTGATCTTATCAATCAACCATTTTGTATCAAATAACCATTCTTGTTTTGATGATTCTTTAATTTCATCTTTTATAAATTGTTTTATTTTTTCACTCTTTTTAATATTCTTATCTATTAATCTAAATAACATTCTATAAGGATCTTCCAGATGAGTAATTAAAAATTGTGGAAAATTTTTATCAAAATCACTAAATGTTTCTATATATTTTATTAAATCATCATTTAACTCACCTTTATCATATCTTTCTTTTTTTTCACCAATATCATATAATCCTTTTTTGTGTGGATGTGTTATAATTTTAATTTTATCTAACATCCTTTTCATTATATCAAAATCAAATTCTTCATTTTTATTTTTATAAGCTAAAAAACTTTTTGCAAACATGTAAATATATTTTAAATTATATTCTGTTACTTTTACTTTCATAGTTGTTAATGGGATTTCTAATTTAGAAAATGAATCTGCATCTTCAACTATAGAGATTTCAAACAGTGGTTTATCTTCTGTTAATATTGGTCTTTTTGTTTGATATAAAATAAAAGTCTTGGCTCTTGGAACAAGTTTATATTTTTCAGCAATTTTATCTAAATGATCATGATATATATCATCTATCGGTTTTGATGTATAAGACGCAAAATCCCAATCTTTAATTAATTCTAATGATAAGAATTTACTAAATATTTCTTTGAATTTTTTATCATCATTTTTATATTTATCATAAATCATTTTTAATAATTTTAAACCAATAACATTTCCACCTTTTATATAAACTGTAATTTTTTCATTATTTATAATATCTTTTATAAATAAATAAAATTTAACAGATTCGCCTTTTATATTAATATCTATTAGGTGTTTATTAATATATTGCATTTCACAATCATTTATACAACTTTCTTTATTTCTATATTTTCCTTTATCATTTTCTTTACAAATATCTTTAAATTTTTGCGTAGGATCACAATCATAACGCATACCTCCACATAAATTATTATTACTATTATCTTTTTTTAATTCATAATATTTTTTTTTATATTTTAAATATTTTTTATAATAATCCATATATAATATTAAAGAATAAAATATATATAATAACTATATTAATATTATATATATGATAAAACAAAATAAAAATGATGTTAAAAAAGAAATAAAAAATGATAATAAAAAAGATAATAAAAAAGATAATAAAAAAGATAATAAAAAAGATAATAAAAAAAACAAAGATAAAGATAACGATTCAAGTGATATATCAAGCTATAATGAAAATAATGAGGAATATAATGATTATGAAAATATGACAAATGATGAAATTTCACAAAAAGGAAAAGAAAAATTTTTTAAAACAGAATTAATGGAGAAAATAATAAAATATATAAAAATAGATGATTCTATAAAAGAAAAACAAAAAGAAATTAGAGAACAGATGAAAGTTATGAAAACACAAAAAGAATCAATGGAAAAATATATTATTACTTATTTAGAATCTATTAATGAAGAATTTGTTAATATAGAAGGAACTGCAAAATTAACAAAAACTGTTACAAATACTAAAGGTGCTATTAATTATGATAATGTAAAATTATCTGTAATAGATAGTCTTAAAAAACAAGATGTAGATGAAGATAAAATAAAAGGTTTACTTGAAGATGTAGTTAATACTATTGAAAAAAATCGTCCAATTAAAACAAAAACTTATATTAAAAGAACTAAAGGTGCATCTAGTAAAAGTTTAAGAAAAATAGCTGAAAAACATAATAATGATAATGATGATGATATTCCACAATATAAATCTAAATAAAGTTAACTAATCTAAATAAAGTTAACTAATCTAAATAAAGTTAAAATGGTACAAATAAAGTTACATATGGTGATACAGTTGGTGTAAATGTTGGAAAAAATACATCAACACCGTAAATAACTGGAGTATAATATAAAAGATTTAATGGTGAATACATACGTGATCTATAACGTCTAAAATTATAATAATCATCATCCGACTCCATTGAAGAAGATGATGAAGAATCTTTAGAACGATCACGTTTAGGTTTTCCTTCGATTGACCCACCTTCTTTTATTAGACTTCTACCTTTCTTTTGATAATTTTTAACAGCTCTTTTAAATTTTTTTTCTTTATCTGGTGATAATTCAACATTAAATTCAGAAATAGTATATTCTGCTGTTTTTGATCTACCAATTTTTTCTTCAATTTTATAATGTAATAATTTATCAGAGTCATTTTTTAGAGTTATATATGTTTTTGGTACGTTACCCGAAATATATGAACCTAATTCTGACCAAAATTTAGAAGCAGCTTCTAAACCATTTTCTGCCTTAACTGTAGTTTCCATTTTTCCAACTATAACTGGATTAATTAAAGTAAATTTCGTCATAATAATATTTGTTTAGAATATTTTTATATATTTATATATAAAAAATTGATAATTATAAAAATTGATAATTATAAAAATTGATATTTATTAAATTTGATAAATTATATAAAGATAATAATACTAATTCATATATAATAAAATGAAAGAAGGGCGTATTTTCGAATATACTGTTCAACATATATCTGTTTTTAAAAATTTATTTGAAGTATTATCTGGTGTATTGCATGAAGTAGAAATTATTCATATCAAACCAGAAAAACCAATAGATGCTGAAAAAGAAGATAGTGATAGTGAAAATGAAAATGATAATGATAATTCAGATAATGAACAATCTGGATCTGGATCTGAATCAAGATCTGGATCCGAATCTGGAACAGAATCTGAATCTAATTCTGATAAAACAACAAAATCAAATAAAAATAAAACAGATAAAACTAAAACAGATAAAACAAAAGAAGGAACAGATAAATCAGAAGGAGGACTTAAAATTGTCGAGATTAATGATTTTGAAAGTATAGTAATTATACTTAAATTAGATGCTATTAACTTTTTTAAATTCGATTGTAAAAAACCATCATATTCAATTGGTTTAGATCCCACTACTATGTTTAATATTCTTAAAAATATTGATAAAGGTGGTCAAATGTCAGTATATGTTAATGAAAATAATAAACAAACACTAAATATTGAATTACAAGATGATCGTAAAAAAAGTAAATCATCGTATGATTTTAAATTAATGGATTTAGATGAAAGAAAAATATCTCCTATCCCACCAGAATTTGATATTATTGTCGAAATGAAAACAGAAGATTTTCATAATATGTGTAAAGAATTAAGTACATTTGGACAATTTATGATTGTTGAATGTACCGATAAAAAAATAGAATTTAAATGTAAAGGAAATTCAGGTAATGCTAGAAAAGAATTTGAACACGATCCAGATGGTGAAGAAGGTACAGTAAATATTAAATTGAATCCTAAAAGAAAAAAAAATGAACCGATTATTATTCGAGAAATTTATGATTTAAATGATATTTGTATGTTTCAAAAATGTAAATCTATTAGTACAAATATGCAATTACTATTAAAGAATGAAAACTTAATGTTTATCAGATATTTTATTGCATCTTACGGTAAAATGACTGTTGGTTTTAATCCAGCAAATGAAAAACTTGTTGATAAACACGCAAATTATGACGGAAATAAATTTGATCCTTTTTATAAAAATACAGAAGTAAAATATAAGAATTAAATTATAAAAATTAAATTTTAAAATTAGTCGGTATTAAATAATCATAATTTATTAACATAAAAATATTTATTTAATATTATAAATATTTTTTCGGAAATAAATTTGATCCTTTTTATAAAAATACAGAAGTAAAATATAAGAATTAAATTATAAGAATTAGTCGGTATCAAATAATCATAATTTATTAACATAAAAATATTTAATATTATAAATATTTTTTCGGAAATAAATTTGATCCTTTTTATAAAAATACAGAAGTAAAATATAAGAATTAAATTATAAAAATTAAATATAAGAATTAAATTATAAAAATTAAATATAAAAATTAAATTTTAAAATTAGTTGGTATCAAATAATCATAATTTATTAACATAAAAATATTTATTTAATATTATAAATATTTTTTCTTATAAATATTTTTTCTTAAATAAATTTGATCCTTTTTTATAAAAATATAGAAATAAAATATAAAAAATCTTTATATATATATATATATTATGAGAAAAACTATAATTGCAATATTATTAATTATTTTATTTATGTTATGTTGTAGTAGTGTTGGTAGTGTTATTTATTATATATCTACCAAAACAAAATCAGAAACAAAATCAGAATCAGAAACAACAATAAAACCAGAAACATCAGAATCAGAATCAGAATCAGAAACAACAACAAAACCAGAAACAACAAAACCAGAAACAACAAAATCAGAAACAACAAAATCAGAAACAACAAAATCAGAAACAACAACAAAATCAGAAACAACAACAACAACACTACCAACAAAACCAGAAACAACAACAAAACCACCAACAAAATCAGAATCAGAAACAACAACAAAACCACCAACAAAATCAGAATCAGAAACAACAACAAAACCACCAACAAAACCAGAAACAAAACCAATTAAACCAAGACCAACAACTATTCCAGACTGTGGAATTACTACTAATACAAGAGGATGGTATGATATCCAAGGTCAAGGAGTACGCAATGATTATTGTCGATGGGTTGGTGGTTCACCTATAGAATGGTTTAGTTGTCAGTTAGCAGGATCATCTAATACATATACTCCATCATCAGAACAAATTAATCCAAATCTACCACATGATCCATTTACTGGTGGTTATGGATGTTAAAAATATAAAAAAATATAAAAAAATATAAAAATATAAAAATATAAAAAAATAATAATAATTTAGATATTGTATTCTGGCTTAATTTGTTTATATTGTATAGACATTTTATAATCTGGACCAAAAATATTCATTAATTGTTTTTGTAATTCAGAATTAAATTTATTAAATATGAGTTTAGGTAATTCTTCTATGAATTTATTATTTTCATAAAATGTTTTTGTCCAAAGTTTTATAAGAATATTTTTCTTTTTTACATTATATGATATTCCATTGATATCTTCAGTATTAAATATAAAAGTTTCATTCATTATCATCACACAAATAGACCAATATATTTCTGTTGATATATCAGTTTTGAATCCACGTTGTGTTGAATCTATCTTAATAGAACAAATTCCACCAAATTTATTATTTACATCTTCCCATATAGGAGCAATTTCTCCTCTCATAATAAATAGTTGATTTTTATATCCATTATAGAATTGAAAATTATTAAAATATCTCCAAAAAGATCCTATACTATTAATAATATAACGTTTTTGATATCCATTAAGTGTCCAATCATTATTATCAAAACGATGAATCCATACTGTCCAATGAGAATTAAGTTTTAATTCATTACCAATATCACCATAATCAATATTTTCATCATATATTTGTTTATTACTAAGAGCTTTTTCATCGTATTTCATATCATGTCTAAATTTATTATCATTATTAAATTTATTATCATGTTTAATCTTATCATGTCTAAATTTTTGTGTTGTATCACTAATAAAATCAGCAATATTTATAGTTTCTGGAATATTTAACATACCATTTGATTTTTCTTTAATTTCTGTTGTATCTGATATATATTTATCAATATTTTGTTGTTCTTGAAATTCATGTATATTTGTTATATTATTTGTATTATTATTTGTATCAGTATTGATAGTTATATCATTATTATTATCATTATCATTATTATCATTAATATTAATATTATTATTATTATTATTATTGTTATTGTTATTATTGTTATTATCATTATTAATATCTATTTCTAATGCATCAAATATATTTTTACTTTTTACAATTTTATTTTCTTTATCAAAACTAACATTAGATGTTTTCATACTTTTTTTTAAAGGCATTTAATACTTATTATAATAAAATTAATCTTTAACTAATTAACTGTATAAGATTCAATTTTTTTTAATAATGTTATTATTGATTAAATAGAAGTAATCGATAAAAAAAATTAATAGAAACATGAAATAAATGAGCTAATACATAAATCATCTGGTGGACATAAAAATATATTTCTTTCTATATTTTTTAATTTCAAAATGATATTTGTATATTTGTCAAGTTTAATTTCATCTTTTAAAAATAAATTTAATAGATATTCATTAAATTCTGTTATTAATTCTAAAATAGAATATTGATTAGTTATAATTATATTATTTATTAAATCATAACCTTTTTTCAAATCATTTTTAATCAAAATTTTATAAATATCATCAATATTATTTTTTGTTGGATAACCAAAAAAATGTGATATACACTTTTCATCTATTTTTTTAAAAGACATATAGAGAGATTGTAAATTATTAATTGCTTTTCTCATGTCACCTTTAGAAATTTTATTTATAAAATCTAATCCGTCTTCTGTACAATTTATTTTATTATATTTACATATTAATTTTATTTTTTCTTTAATTATTTCTGGTTTTAATGTTGCAAATTTAAAATTTATACACCGAGATTGTATTGCTGGATCAATATTTTTTATTTTGTTACAAATAAGACAAAATCTTGCATTTTCTGTAAAATCTTCAATAATTCTTCTTAACATTGATTGTGCACTTAATGTCATCGAATCAGCTTCATCTAATATTACTAGTTTAAAAGGTTGATCTTTATATATTGATTTTGATACTACAAAGTTTTTTACTTTATTACGAATTATTTCTATTCCTCTTTCTTCAGATGCATTAATTTGTAAAACCATAAACGAATAATAATTTTTATAGGCTTGACGTGCGTATGCATTTATAATAGATGTTTTACCAGTTCCTGACTGCCCATATAATAATAGATGTGGTAATTGTTTTAATTTTAAATATTGTTTCAATGCATCTTTAATTATATCATTACCATATATTTCATCTAACGTTGTAGGTCTATATTTTTCAACCCATGGTAATGTTTTATCATCATCTTTATCTTTATCTTTTTCAACATCATTATTCATATCTATAAAAAATTCATCATCAGAAGATATCATAATAATAAATAATATTATCTTATTAAATAATATTATCTTATTAAATAATATTATCTTAATTTAAATAATATATTTTCAATTTTTATCCTTTATCCATTGAATTAATCATCACAAATCATGACATTTTTATAAAAAATATGATGAGTATGATGATTTTTTAAAGCTATACATACTCATAAATTCTATCATAACTTATTAAAGGTTGTAATAGAATGTAATGATTATTTGATACAGATAGACTGTTAAGGAATATATAAATTATTTATATATAAATTATTAAATTTAAAAATATAATATCTTAAAAATAGCAAATATTCTGATAAAAATTAATTTAACTTTTTTATAATCGTTATTCCAAATAAAAATTGAAAAAATATATTAATATTACTTAAATTTATATTATATATTTAATATATTAATGGACAATCCTACATATGCTTATGACCGATATATAAAACAAATAGATCATATAGATTTTTCAGTTTTACCTAATGAAGAAATAAGAAATAGATCAGCATTTGGAAAAGATTCGGCTGGAACAATATTGCCAGAATTATATGATAATGGTGAACCACGTAAAGATGGATTAGCCGATCCTCGTTTAGGTACTATAGATATAAATACTATATGTGCAACATGTGGTTTTGATACTAATTTTTGTCCAGGTCATACTGGACATATGAATTTAGCGGAACCATTTTTTCATATTGGTTTTCTTGGAAATATTAAAAAAATATTAGATTGTGTATGTTTAAAATGTTTACGTGTATTAATACACAAGAATGAAAATAAAGTTAGTGAAATTCTAAAAACAAGATCAGGTAAATCACGTCTAGCAGAAGTGTACAATGCTGTTAAAAATATTACTAATTGTCCTAAATGTGGTACGACAGTATCGAAAATTAGATTAGAAATAAAAAAATCAACAGCATCTATCTTGATGGTTGCTGAAACTGATTTAGAACATCTTAAAAGTGAATCTATCCAAATGATGGGAAAGAAAAAATTAAAATTATTACTTACACCAGAAATTGTATATGAAAAATTAAAAAATATTAGTGATGATGATTGTATTTTACTTGGTATGGATCCAACACGTACACGACCTGAAAATATGATTCATACAATATTTTTAATTCCACCACGTGCAATAAGACCGTCTGCAAAAGTTGATTTTTTAGGTGGATCAATGATGGAAGATGGTTTAACACATCGTCTTATAGAAATTGTTAGATCTAATTATCGTATTCTTAAACAAAAAGAATCTGCAGGAGAAAATATTAATAAATATGCTAGTGATATTGTAAATTTATGTCAAATTCATATAGCATCATATTTTGATAAAGATCAAATATCAAATCCAAAGAGTGATCAATCAAAAGAAAGATCACTTGCACCAAGTATAAAATCAAAAGAAGGAAGAATTCGTTCAAATCTTATGGGTAAACGTACTGATTTTACCGCACGTACTGTAATTACATCTGATCCAGTTATTGATTATAATGAAGTACGCGTTCCTGTAAAAATTGCAATGACTCTTACTTTTCCAGAAGTAGTTGGACCATCAAATATTGAGTATCTTACAAGTTTAGTAAGACGTGGGAGATATAATTATCCAGGAGCTAACTTTGTTTTTCCAGCAAGTAGTTTAGTTATTGGTCAACATATCAGACCACTTGATTTACGTATCAAGAAAGAACAAGTAGAACTTAGATTTGGTGATATTGTAGAAAGACATTTACAATCAGGTGATATAGTATTACTTAATCGTCAACCAACACTGCATAAACAAAGTATGATGGGTCATAAAATCAAAGTTATTGATAATCCTGATTTAATGACATTTGGGCTATCAGTTGCAGTTTGCAAACCCTACAATGCTGATAAAAAAGTGACGATGTAACACAAATATTTTCGTTCATCAATGTCAGCAACAGGAGGCGTGAAAAGCGTGCTACCTCCTAGTGTATAAATCTATAAAAAAATTGAGGCAAAATTGAAATATAAACTATTTAAACATAATATATTAATAATAATTATAAATGAACGTAGAAGATACTAACCAAAATAATGTCAAAATTTGTTCTAAATGCAAAGAAGAAAAACCTGAAAATAGAATAGTTAGAAATAGAAAAATATGTAAAGATTGTTGCAATAAGAAAAAGACAGAAAAATTAAAAGAAAATATAAAAAATATTGATAAAACATTAGATAGAACTTGTAAATTATGTAATATCGTAAAAAATATTACATTATTTTCAAGAAACAATCTTTCACATATTTGTATTGATTGTAAAAATATTAAAAACAGAGAAAAATATAAAAATAATGAACAAATTCGCAAAAAATTATGTGATAAAGCCATTGAATTTAAGAAAAAAAAGAAAGCCATTCGTGATGAAAATAAAAAGCAAGAATTGGAAAAATTAGAAGAAGAAATTGGTAAAGATAATACAATATGTAAATATTGTAATAAAATAAAACCAAAAACAAGATTTCGTTATAATAGATTAAAATGTAGAGAATGTGAACGAGATGAACCTAAATATAAATTACATAAAACTGTAAGAAGACGGATATATGATTATTTAAAGACTAAAAAAAATAAACACACATGTGAATATTTAGGTTGTTCACGAGAAGATTATATAAAATGGCTAACTTATAATGATAATGAATTTACTTTAGAGAATCATGGAACTATATGGCATATAGATCATGTAATTCCATTATCTAAATTTGATTCTAATAAAGAAGAAGAAATATTACTTGCTTTTAATTGGAGAAATACAATGCCTTTATCAGTGAAAGAAAATTTAGCAAAAAATAATAAAATAATAATAGAACAAATAGAACAACATTATAAAAAATTAATAAAATATCACACAGAAAATAAAATAAAATTGCCTCAAATATATATAGATTTATATGCGAAACACCTTGTAGCGGGAAACCCCTTAGAGCCTTAACTACCAATCTTTTATGGGAAACTGTAAAAGAGAACTCGGTTAATAGCCGAACCCAACGGTTTAAAATTAAAAATTATATTTTTAATTTTTAAGCTATAGAAATATAGAACAAAGATTTGTATTTCTATCGGTTTAAAATTAAAAATTATATTTTTAATTTTTAAGCTATAGAAATAGAAAATTAAAATTTTTTATTTCTATCGGTAACAATGTTAAGGATTGGGCAATCCGCAGTTTACTACCTAAGCTCGTTATGATAGAGTATGGTAGGGCTTCAACGACTGAACGGGTGTTGGTGAACTATGATGGTCTAATCAACTGGAGTTTGCTTAAGATACAGTCTGCCCCTCTGGGAAACCTTAGGGAATCAGCGTTTGATGGAGATAAACTCTTGTCTCGAACAGTAGACTGCCAATAAAGTTGCTAAATATACTTTATTGGGAAAACAGTGTAAATTTAGCCTTTGATATAATCTACTAGTGATCTATTTAAAAATAGATTGCAAGATTCCCAAATTGCGGGGATGTCCTAAAGCTCAATGTACCAACTTGTATACGAAAGTATATGAGGGAGACGCGTAATGGCGTTTGAATACTTATGACTTATATTAACTTCTGTTTTAAAAATTTGAAAAATAAAAATAATGTAATATATATATTAAAAATATATTATATTTATTATAATAATGGAAGAACAAAATGATAAAAATAAAAATGATCAGAATGAAAATATTTTAATTGATATTAATATTAAAAATTTGATACTTATAGAGAATGAAAAAGATAAAATATATGGTGAAATATATTTAATTACAAATAATGAAGATAATAAATTATATGTTGGTCAGACACGTAGTCATCGATTAAATAAAAATAAATATAGACCTTTTGGATCTGAAGGAAGATTTCGTGATCACATAAGTGAAGCAATAAATAATACGAAGAAAAAACAATGTACATATTTAAATAATGCCATTCGTAAATACGGAAAAGAAAAATTTACTGTTAAAATATTAGAATCATGTGATATTTCAAACTTAGATGAAAGAGAAGAATATTATATTAATGAATATAATACTTTATATCCAAATGGATATAACTTAACAAAAGGAGGAAAAAATATCACAATTGATAATAATATTATTAATAATCAAGAATTTTCAATTCCAAAAAAAAGAGGAAGAGAATTTGGATATCAACATAAAAAAATAACTGTTGAAAAAATGAAAGAACGTTTGAAAAATCCAGAATTAATAGAAGATAAAAAGAATACAATGGCAAAATCAATGGTACAATTTTATGATAATAAAAAAATAGAAATATTATCACAATATAATATCGATGATGACGTGACTAAATATATTAAACCAATATATAATAAAGTATCAAAAGAAATACACGATTATGCAATTAAAATAAATGGTCGTAAATTAACATTACGATCAGATTCTGATACATTAGAAAAAAAATATGAAAGATTATATAATATATTAAATAAAGTAAAAGAAAATCAAAATTTAATAAAACAAGAAAATATAGATCTTAAACCAAATAAAAAACCAAAACAGAAGTTAACTATATAAGTCAAAAAGTATGAGGTAAAAATCATTGAGATGAGCGAAAGCAAAATGGATTATCCGCAGCCACTGACCTAAACTCGATATGATAGAGCATGGTTGGGGTTCAGAGACTTTAAGGGTATCGGTCAACAATGAAGGTCTAATCAACCAGAGTTGGCTTAAGATAAAGTCCAATAGCTCTTCGAAAGAAGAGATGTTATCTGTCTTAAAAAGTGAGCCTAAATTCTTTAAAAGGAACATGGCAAACGGGCAGTGATTCGGAGATGAATATTTTTGTCCCACAGAGCATACAAACACAACTAGAATTAGAAGAATTAGCAGATGTCAAGAAACAAATTATCTCACCAAGTTCGTCACGTACTAGCATTGGTCTAGCACAAGATGGATTGATTGGTGCATTTAATCTAACTGCTCCAAATATGCGTATCAATTGGAAGAACAGTATGAATATATTAACTTATACAGGATTTGATAAATTTGATAAAATTAAAAAAGATAAAAGTTATACAGGACATGAATTATTTAGTAATATTATCCCATCAGGTATTAATATTTCAGATGGTGTTATAGTTATTAAAGATTCAGTATTACAATCAGGACGCTTATCAAAAGATACACTTGGTGAGAAAAAGAACTTTGCCATTCATCAAATGATTTGGGATAGTTATGGTTCTGATGAAACTAAAAAATTTATTGATAATTCACAAAGATTAATTCATAATTTTAATCTATATAATGGTTTTACTGTAGGATATGGTGATGCAGTAATATCTGATGATATTAAAAAAGATATTGATAAATTATTTGCAACAAAAGAACAAAAAGTTAATAATATGATTGCAGAGATTGAAAACAACCCAAATCTTATGGAAAAAGAAGTATTTGAATTTAAACTTATGCAAGAAGTAAGTACAGTATTAACTGAAGTAGGTAAATTAATCATGAATAATATTGATCCGGAAAATAACTTTAATATTATGGTTTCTTCAGGATCTAAAGGCTCCTCTGCAAATATTGCTCAAATTTGTGGTTGTATGGGTTTTCAAGCAGTAGAAGGTGTTTTGCCACCTAAAAAATACAATAAAAGAACATTACCATATTTCCATCAAAATGATGACAGAATTAAATCGAGAGGTTTAATTCGTGAACCATTTTTCGATGGTCTCGACTTTAAATCATTCTCATTTTTATTAATGTCTGGTCGTGAAGGTATTATTGATGGTGCACTTAAAACAGCTATTACTGGATATGCTCAACGTCGTTTAATTAAATGTCTTGAAGATGTTATGATTAAATATGATGGTTCAACAAGAACTGCAAATAATAGTGCTATGCAAATAGTATATGGTGATAATGGTGCAGATACAACTAAACAATATAGATATAATATAAAATTTGTAAATTATGGAAATAAAGAACTTGCAGATAAATATAAATTTACAGATAAAGAAATGAATGAATTTAAAAATTATAAAGAAAATGATTCATTATATGAAGAAATGAAACTTATGAGAGATGAATTTAGAATTATTATGAAAAAAGCAAAATGTGATTTTAAAGCATTACAAACAAATCCATTTTTACCAATAAACTTAATTCGTATTATAAATACTCATTTAAATGACAAAGATCTTAAAGTAGGAGAGAAAGTTAAACCAGAATATGTATATTCAAAAATTATAGATCTTTTAGATAATAAAAATACTAATTTAATTATGATGTCTGATAAAGAAAGAAAAAATCCAAAATCAGTAAAAAATCATGATGAACAAATGTTTAAAACATTTTTAAAAATGGCATTATTTGATGCATTATCACCCAAATCATGTATAAATCAAGAAATGTCAAAGAAACAATTTGATAAAATAATAGAAGATATTATAACTATATACAATAAGAGTATTATACAACCTGGACAAATGGTTGGTATTCTTAGTGCTCAAGCATTAGGTGAAACTATTACACAGATGACATTAAATACTTTCCATGCAGCTGGTTTATCAACTATGAAAACTGTAACTATTGGTGTACCCCGTATTCAAGAAATCTTAAGTATTAGTAAAAATATAAAAACACCACAAATAACTATTAGATTAGAAAATCAATATAAAAAGAGTAAAGATATGGCACATAAAATAGCATCGAATCTTAAATATACAATGTTCGGTGATATCAGAGGACGTATTAATATCTATTATGATCCAGATCCAGAAGATGATGATTCAATTATGAAAGCTGATAATGTTAAACAAGTATTTTATAATCAGAAATCTAGTAAGAATAGTTGTCAATCAAATATTAATGGTTTACCATATTTAATGCGTATTGAAATTATTAAAGAAAAAATGTTAGACAAAGAAATATCTTTATTAGATATTAAGAGTAAATTTTGTCATTGGTGGGAAACAAGATATAATGATATTAAAAACTTAAAGAAAGAAGAAAAGAAAGTAATAAATAAAATAACAAATCTTGCAATATTAAGTAATACTGATAATGATGTTCAACCGGTAATTCATATTAGATTTAATGCTAAAGATGCAGATAAAATACGTGATCCATTTAATCGAGAAACATTAAATGAGTTTATTGATCATATAATTGACAAGTTTAAATTAAAAGGCATTGAAGAAATTACAGATATTCCAAGTATTACATCAGAAAGATTAATAACATATGATAATCCAGAACAAGAAATTAAATACAATGATGAATATATAATTTATACATCTGGTGTAAATCTAGATGAAATCAGATACATTGTTGGTATTGATGTATATAATTCTATTTCAAATGATATTTATGAAACATATAAAAAATTTGGAATTGAAATAGCTAGAACACGTCTAATAAGAGAATTAGATGAAGCATATCAACGTGCTTCTCACGTAGTAGGTTATACACACTTATCAATATTAGCAGATATGATAACAAGTTCAGGTATATTAATGTCAATTGATCGTCATGGTATGGGTAAATCAGATATGGATGTACTTGGAAGAGCATCTTTTGAAAAACCAATCGAACATATATTATCTGCTGCAGTATTTAATGAAACTGATCATATGCGTGGTGTATCATCGCGTGTTATGTGTGGTCAAGTAATTAAAGGTGGTACTGGATATTGTGATGTAATATTAGATACAGAAATGATAGAAAAATCTGAATATACAGAAGAGAATAAATATAAACAATATAAAGAAATCATATCAGATAATATTGCTAAAGATATTATTAATAGAGATAACGAAGAAATATTTATGCCAATGTAATATAATATTTTTAATTGGTTTATAAGAACCAACGAAGAAATATTTATGCCAATGTAAAATCTATTACTTAGAATATAATATTTTATTTTATTTATAATTTTATAGTTCTAACGAAGAGATATTTATGTTATATATATTTTTTTTAATTTTTATATAAATAAAAAAATTGATTATATAATTCATTATAATATTTATATTTATTCAAATATAATATCTAAAAATAAAATGGATATTTCTATAAAAGGTAAAATATATGTATATTTTGCAAAAAGTATATTTGTTAATAATCAAAAAATTGGATATGAATTTATAATTAACACATATAATTCTAATAATAACGTAATTGATGCATTAACTAGAATTAAAAAAATAAATAAAAATGTTATATTTTTTAACTTAGAAGATATTAAAATTCCAGTTAAAATATATGATATAAAATATAATGGTATATTTGATATAACATATGATGCAACTAACAATAAGATTCTTCTTAATAATATAACAGATATTATATATGATAAAACTAATAAAATAATCGATAATAAATTAAAGTTATTTAATTATTCAATGAATAAAAAAAATACGGTAAATAAAATTTTAGATATTATAAATAATAGCCAACTCTAAATAAAAATAAAATTTAAATTTAAATATATTTTATTTTTTTTAATTCTTCTATTGCATTTTTTGCTTTATCATCTGTACTATTTTTATTAATTGCAATATTATATAGATCTCTAATTTTACATAAATTTAATTTATTTTTTTTATTTATTGTTTTATAATAATTATTTAAAATTCCTTGTATTTGATTTATCTCATCATCTGTTAATAGTGGTCCCATAGTTATTATAGAATAATTAAAATCTGTTGAAAGATAACAATCTATAACTGGCAATCTAAATAGATGCATATGTTTTGAAATACCTCTACTAGGTACATATAATTCATCACCTGCTTTCATTCCATCACCATAATAACCTTCATATTTAATTCCATTAATAGTATCACCATCAATCCATAACATACGTAATCGATTATAATAAAAATTTTTTGCAAGAGATAATACATTAAAATAAAATGCACCATATGGATCTTTTTCTAATCTTTCACCTGTAATTGGATCCCACATATATTCAAATTTAAATTGTAAATTATATGGAACTTTTTCATGATTAATTGGATCTAATTGTAATTCTCTCATTACTCGATATGTTTCAGTTGTAGTTTTATCAAAATTATATTTAATTGATTTATGTGTATCATCTAAATTATTTTTAATAGAACATTTTGTAAAGTCAATGAATGTATCTTGATCTAATTCAAACATTATTATAATATTAATAATACAAATTTATTATAAAAACTATAAAATTCAATTTTTTGATATAAAAAAAATTGAATTTTAAACTATTTAAACAAATAACTAACTATAATTAAAACTATATATAATGCCTAAAGAATCTACTAAAGTATCTAAAAGTAAAGAAGTCGTAGAAGTCGATGAAGATAATGACGATACAAATCAAGATCAAGATTTTATTAATATTAATGATTTTAATGTTAATAAACTAGTACTTCCAGCAATTGATGAAAAACGTTCTTCAGATTCTCGTTATCATGCTTTTCCAACTTATCAATATGGTAAACATAATGATAAAATAACAATCATTACAGAAGAAATTAAACTTACTAAAGGCGGTATTCCAAAACTTGATGACAAATGGCGAAAAAATGATTCCAAACGAGAATTTTTTTGGCTGGCATGGGATAAAGAACAACCTGCATGCAATGCACTTTTTGAAAAACTAAAAGAACTTGATGAAAAATTTGATCAAAATATTAGTTATGATACAGATACAAAAGAAGATCATAATCTTGAAACTAAAACAGTTCATTTTCTTAAAGATAAAAAGAAAGAACCACTTACAGTTCTTGAATATTCTCCAATTGTTCGAATGTCAGTACAAGGAGGTGATGGAGAACAAAAGGCAGATCAAAAAGAATATGAACCATATGAACGTATTAAAGTTAAATTTCAAAAGAAATGGGATAAAAATAAACAAGAAGGAGATCTTAGTGAATTAACAACACTACTATATCTTGGAGAAAATGAAGAACCAGAAAATCTAACTTATCCATCTGATTTTGAAAAATATCTTCGTTGGAATTGTACTGCTAAATTTGTACTACAAATTAATAAATTTCAATGTAAGAAAGCAATTGAAAAAGATAAAAAGGGTAAACAACAACCACGTGATTGTGGTTTCGATATTACTGTTTGTCAAGTTGCAATTACAAAAGAGGCTCCAACAAGTAGTAGTAATGCAGATAAATATCGTAAACGTATGTTTCCAAAACTAGGAGCTGTTCCAACTCAAAAAACTACACAAGTAGAAACTGAAAAGAAACAATCTAAAGCAGAATCATCTGATGAATCAAATTCAGAATCTGAAACAGAATCAGATAATGAATCAAAATCTAATGATTCAAAAACATCTGATTCAGAAGAACAAGCAAAACAAACTAAGAAGAAAGAATCTGTGAAAGAATCTGTGAAAGAACCTGTGAAAGAATCTGTGAAAGAACCTGTGAAAGAACCTGTGAAAAAACAAGAAACAAAAACAGAAACAAAGACAGAAACAAAGAAAGGAAAAAAAGTAGATTCTGAAAGTGATAGTGATAGTGAATCAAGTGATGAATCTGAAAAATCAGATTCTGAAGATTCATCATCTGAAGAACAACAAAAATCTAAAGCCAAATCAAAGAAATCATCGCGTTAAGATAAATAAATCTTATTTTATAAACTTAATTATATAAACTTAATTATATAAATTTAATTATATAAAGTTATTTTTATTAAAGTTATTTTTATTAAAGTTATTTTTATTAAAGTTATTTTTATTAAAGTTATTTTTATTAAAGTTATTTTTATTAAAGTTATTTTTATTAAAGTTATTTTTATTAAAGTTATTTTTATTAAAGTT